>Ga0308171_1001302_pt1 | contig 34939 bp, 35 predicted proteins | sample PhyGR1_FD_202135 | JGI IMG/M metagenome (GOLD analysis project Ga0308171, IMG submission 202135) | Phyllosphere microbial communities from UC Gill Tract Community Farm, Albany, California, United States - DLSLSG.R1 | ecosystem: Host-associated > Plants > Phyllosphere > Unclassified | place: USA...
TTGCAGCAGGACTGCTCAGACTGGCAGCTAGACGAAAAGATCCCTACCTTACCACGTATCGAGGAGTTTTCGGGACCTATTGGACGCTATCAAACGATTCTAGAAATCATCGAAGATACAGAACCGACGCTTAAAGAACTGTTAGGCTATTTGGCAGCAGGAGGGGGACACCTAACGTTGATTGGTACTCCGACAGAAATTGTGGATCAGATGGGATTTTGGTTTAACGAGGGAGTGGCAGATGGCTTCAACTTAATGCCGCCGTCACTACCATCGAGTTTAGAAGATTTTGTAGACATGATCGTACCTGAGTTACAAAGAAGAGAATTGTTTAAAGACACCTATACAGGAACTACACTTCGAGAACATCTAGGTGTAGCGAAAGTGGAGTAACCCTTACTAACTAACATCTTGTGATAAAGTACGGAGTATGAACTGAGCCCTAGAGTTTGGACAGTTGATAAAAGACCCCATTCGGGGTTTTTTGTGTTTAAAGAAATCGATATACTGTACCTATTCAATTTAGACGGGAGAACTATTCATGAACAGACGCACCTTCAATCCAGATCAAATCAGACAACTTGAAGCGAATCTTCACGTAGCCTCGGTATCAGATCGTACGATTCAATACAAAGGAGAATTTAAGATTCACGCTGTACGTGAGAATTTAGCTGGTAAGCGACCGATTCAAATCTTTGAGGAAAGCGGCTTTGACCTGGACATGATTGGTAAGCGAACAACGAACGAAGCGTTGAAACGATGGAGGAAGACCTATCGCATTTATGGAGAAGAAGGACTCTTGAATGAGAGACGTGGAAAATCAAATCTTGGAGGTCGACCGAAAAAAGACGATTCCGTCGAACGACGCCTTGCGAAAGCTGAAGCACGAATAAAGTACCTCACAGCGGAGAACGAATTACTAAAAAAGCTCGACGCTCTCGAAAGAGAGGCGAAGCATCGAAACTAACCGCATCTGAGCGCTATCAGGCAATCAATATTGTCTTACGGAAACAATCATCTGGGCGGTTCGTGACGGATCTATGTACGCTCGCTGAAGTGAGCCGCAGTGGTTATTACGCCTGGCTCGCACGTACGGATAGTGTTTCCCTTCGGGAAGAACGCGACTATGCGGACTACCTACTTCTGAAAAGTGTTCATGATCGTCACAAGGGAAAAATCAGCTATCGTGGTCTTTACATGGAGATGCTTGATCTTATTGGGGGACCGATGAATCATAAACGTATTTTGCGTCTCATGAGGAAGTTTGGAATCGTGACGAAAATCCGTAGGCAGAACGCTTATCGTAAAATCGCTAAAGCGACATATGAACATAAGACTGTACCGAACCACTTGAACCGTCGGTTCGATCAAGGAGAGCCTGGTAAGGTATTCGTTACAGACATCACTTATCTGCGTATTGGATCTGGGCAAACTGTGTATCTCTCTTGTGTGAAAGATGTCGCTACACGTGAAATTATGGCACATCATTTATCTACAAGCCTCCATATGGAACTTGTCCTTCATACAACGAATAAACTCGCAGAACGACTTCAAGGGAATATACACCCGGAAGCCATGATACATTCCGATCAAGGATTCCATTATACGCATCCTGCTTATCAAACACGCATCCGTGAGATGGGAATGCTTCAATCCATGTCTCGTAGAGGAAACTGCCTGGATAATGCCCCGATGGAATCGTTCTTTGGGCACTTGAAAGATTATGTCGATTATAAATTAGCATCTGACCTCGATGAGGTCTGTGCCATGGTCGATGCTTATATTGATTATTACAATAGCGAACGAAGACAATGGAAACTACAAAAGATGACTCCGGTACAATACCGAAGCCATCTCATAGCAGCTTAAAACGTTAAGGGTGCTTTTATTAAACTGTCCAAACTCTAGGGCTCAGTTCATTATTGTCAGTAAAGGTGTACTTTTACGAACGCTTTTCTGTTATAAACCTATAAATCTTTCTGTTAAATAACTCTGTCATATCCCGACTCATTGTCTTTATTAGTGCAGTACGACTAATGAGATTGTAGTTATTGTTTGGCAACTGGCACCATAATATCTAAAATATTTTTCGCCTTGTAGTGTTCTATAAGCGGAAGACTCCAATTTATAGATTCTTCATATTGACCAATCAATAACGTATAAGCTGGACCGATTTTTTCATATAGTTTTGGCGGCTCAAATTTGAGTCGTAATCGCATATAAGTTCCTTCCTCAAATTCGAATTGATTCAGTCCAAAAGTTTCTCCATTATCACTTTCACGAACAAGTGAACAAACTCGGTATAAGTTACTTTCGCCGTAATCTAGTCCGTACATTTTTCTGCCTGTTAAAGAGGGAAAACGTGCTTCAAATTCTGGCCAAATTTTCTTTTGGCTTTCTATATCATTCGAAACTTCTATATAAAGAAATTGCATTTTTTCTACAACAACCTTTTGTATAGTTCCCAATTCGGTTTCAATGATTTTATCCATCAATATCATACTCCTTTATATTCAAGACATAACGTTCTAAATTGTTGATCTAGTTTAGCAATATCCATAAGTGTAGTTGCTAAGTGAGTATAATCCTCTTCCATGCTATCCAAGTGTGCTTGTCCGAACAAAATAGACAGTTGTTTTTTAATTTCAGCTTTAGTTAAGTCAAAGCCTTTAAGAAACTCACTCATGTATAAGTTTCTGGCAGAAGCTAGCCGAAAACTAAAATACTGATGTATTTGTTGTTGCTGTTGATTTAATCCATTTGTTTTAACAGAGTTTGCGTAGTACTCTATTACTTTTGTGGATCCTTGCTCATAACGCTTTTTCATAATAATAGATACATCATGAAATATTTCTTGTGAAGTTGGTTCTTTAATACGTTTTAAGTTCCCCCACATTGAAAATGAGCCTCTTTTATAATGAATAGCTTCTGCTTTCCAAGCTTTTACAAACTCTCCAAATCTCATTTTCATACAAGGATATCCTGCAGGGTCATGTAAATAGACAAAATCTTTTTCTAATTTTGTAACCAAAACAAAATGATCTACCCCGCTTAGATTTAGAGAGTTCGGATTGTAACTTAAGTGTCCCATATCCAATGGACCCACAACAACTGAACCATTGTTCAAAAGTTGTTCTAATTTCTTCCTAGTATGGACAATGGCATTTTCATCAAAATTCGGTAAGTAGAATTCTTCGTAATTAAATCCCAGAATGCTTAAACAGTTACTAATTGATAAATCCGGCAATCCATTATCAAAGAAGACTAATGGATGTTTTGAATTCGTATCTACAAAACTTGCTCCATTTCCCATCACCATTATTGCTTCTAGATATTCAGGTTGATAATGATACCCCTGTGATTTCAATACCATCGCAACTGAATTCGTGTAGCATAACGGTACATCTCCAATAAATAAATCCATTAGAACACCTCCACATTTCATTTTAGTCTCCTTTATCAGTTCTTTCCCGTCATTTTCTGTACAAGAAATGAAGGTAAATACAAGTATTTCAATAATGATATGATGCTTATAAAAGGAAGTGTGCAGAGTGGATGATTTAGTAGAGATATTAAAGCGTATCGAAGAAAATATTGAACAAGAGGTAGATTACACTCAACTCTATAAGGGGCTAAATATCAGTGGCAGTTCTTTACAACGGATTTTTCCGGTTTTATTTAACGTTACACTATCTGAATACATTCGAAAACGTCGCTTAACGAAGGCCGCTTTTGAATTAAAGCAGACACAACATAGCATTCTCGATATTGCATTAAGATACGGTTATGAGTCGCCAGACGCTTTTGCGATTGCTTTTAAGAAACAACATGGAGCTACACCGTCAGGTGTCCGCAAAGGTGCTCCCATGAACCTTTTTAATGCTTTAAAATTAAATTTATCTATCGAAGGAGGAAACGACCTCCCAATAGAAATAAAAACACTTCCCGCTTTTTATGTCGCTGGTATTTCCATAGACACAAAAGTAAACAGTCCAGACATCCCAATACTTTGGAAGCAGTTATCCGAGTCTGAATTAGTGGACGATTTAATAAGTTTTAGCAGTGGTAAAAGCTTTGGAGTTTGCTACGACATGAAGGACAATGGACAGGTTAAGTATATGGCAGGCTGGGAAGTTGCAAATCCAGATAAAGTTAAACAGCTTCCTGTTGAAGTCGTTCTGATAGAATCCTCTACATTTGCCATTATCCCTTGTATCGGAAAAATTCCGGAATCATTACATAATGCTTGGAATTATATGTGGAAGCAATTCTTTCCAGAAAGCGGATATATTTATTCAGGAAAAGTTGATTTAGAATTCTATCCTCAAAAAGTTGTTGATTCTAAAGAGTATCAAATGCAGATATGGGTTCCTGTAGAGAAGAATAACTAAGATAGTGAGGGATTCTTTATAAACGGATCACCAAACATGCAATAGTTATCCGAAGGGAAGAAGTTAAACAACTTCTTCTCTTTCTTCACGTTTGGATAAGTGTACTTTTACGAACGCTTTCATGTGTACGAAAAAATATAATAAATTTTTAGAATATTAGAAACAAAATTAGGATAAGTACGTTACTATTATGACAATAGTTTTCCAGTTCTTAAGGATAAGGAGGAAAAAGATGGATTCTTTTCAATCGACGTATAAAGCAGGGAATGCCAACATCGGATTAAGCGCAGAAGTACAGCGTTTGAAAGTGCAGGTGATGATGGGGTGGGAGAAAGAATTCCGGAACCTGCAATGGTTCGGGCTACAGGATGGTATGCGGATACTCGAAGCTGGTTGCGGACCGGGCTTTGTTACCGAACAACTGGCCCACCGATTGCCGAACAGCCGGATCACCGGATTGGATATGGACGGGGACTTGCTGAAGCAAGCGGAAGAGCTGCTGAAAGAAAAAGGCCAAGAGAACGTGAATTTTGTACAAGCTTCCGTGTTTGATACGGGTCTTCCGGACAACAGCTATGATTTTGTCGTGGCGCGTATGCTCTTTCTTCACCTGCATAAGCCAGAAGAGGCAGTTCTTGAACTTCGTCGTGTATTAAAGCCGGGCGGGAAGCTAGTCATCATTGACATTGATGATGGCATCTTTGGTGTCATCCAACCAGACGTTGAAGGTTTTCAGTCCATTACACAGAAATTCACCGAGATGCAGGGCAATGCAGGCGGCAATCGGCTCATTGGACGCAGTTTGCCCCGTCTCTTACGGAAGACAAGCTTCACGGGAATCGAGTTGGAGACGGTAGCTGTGCATAGTGATCTGGCAGGCGTGGAAGGATTTCAAATCCAGTTCGATCCAAAGCGGTTTGAAGGCTTTTACCGGAATGGGGTCTTGACTGAAAGGGAGTTCTCACACATCAGCCAAGTAGCGGAAAGATTATCAGAAGATCCGGATTCGTATGCGATGATGCTTTTTGTGATGGCATGCGGTATAAAGAATTAAACTAGTATGACTGTTGAGCTGATAAATGCGAGACAATCAGGATTACTATACATGCCAGTAATTCTTGAAAGCAGATAAAACCTTAGGGAGAGAAGAGTCTGGAGGCGTATTTATGTGGTTTATACTAGGAGTTATTGCCATAGCAGCAACTTGTATAAATCTTTATCAGTATGCAACAGGCAAAGATTATAAATTGGCGATGGCAATGGGGTTATCGTTTACAGCACTAACACTTTGTGCAGAATACAGTCTTGTGTCGGAGTGGGTTAAAAGCGAAGATTGGTCAGCTTTAGGGGAAGTACTTAATTTTGAAAGGGTATTATGGTTTTTGACCATTGTCTCTATCTTGCTAAATATAGCACCTATACTTTTAGAACGAAAAAGTAAGAAATAATGACTTATAGCCGCATTATATATAATACACAATAATTGTATTCGACTTTATGTATAAAATACGAGCTACGCAGAGTGACTTGTATTAAATTTTAGTTTTATATTCTCTATCGCAGCTTTTCTCTGCAAAAGAATCAGTTTACATATCATGAATTTATCGGAAGGAAAGGAGCATAATAGCTTCTTTCCTTCCTTTCGTTTAAATATCCATTAGATTTGTTTATTAAACAAAAGGGCGTTGCACCCTTTAGTTCATCTGGTGTTGAACAGGCTAATTCCGTTCCAATTGCTAACATTGCATTGGCCATACTCATTATCCCCTGCAGCGACGACCGTCCCGTCTGATCTAAGTCCGATGGTATGGCTACAGCCTGCTGCTATGGCGACTATATCAGACCAATCAGTAACATTGCATTGGCCATATTCATTCCACCCAGGCGCAACTACCGTCCCGTCTAATTTAACACCTATAGTATGTTTACTGCCTGCTGCTATTGCTATAACATCTTGCCAATTGCTGACCTGACATTGGCCAAGTTTATTATCACCCGCAGCTGTCACTGTTCCGTCCGATTCTAGGCCGATGGTGTGAAGATAACCTGCAGCTACTGCTACAACGTCACGCCATCCACTTACGCCACATTGACGATACCGATTATTCCCAGTAGCTGTTACTGTTCCATCTGATTTTAAACCGATGGTATGCCAATCACCCGCAGCAATCGCCTTAATATCCTGCCAGTCGTTGACATTGCATTGACCTTCATTATTTCGTCCAACCGTAACTAATGTGCCATCCGATTGAAGCCCAATAGTATAACGCCATCCCGCAGCTACCGCTACAACATCGTGCCAGCCGTTTACGTCGCATTGTCCATTGTCATTCCATCCCACTGCTGTAACAGTGCCATCCGATTGAAGCCCGACTGTATGAGAACTCCCCGTGTTTGTCGCCATGTGAACATTACCGGCCGTGACTGCCACAATATTGTGCCAGTCATTGACATCACATTGACCGTATTTATTATCACCTACAGCTGTCGCGGTTCCATCTGATCGAATTCCGACAGTATGACGGCGACCCGCCGATATGGAATTTCTCTGTTGCTGTTTCACTTTTTGTCCTCTTTTCTTGTGAAAATTATTTGCCTCTTCATTTTTTATTACAAGAACTATTTAGTCTATCCTCTTGTTTTGTTTAAGTATTTTTATAATTTAACATAGATTTCTGTTTCCATATTAATACTTTTCAGAAGTAATAGTTAGTCTCATAACAATACACAAAGGGAAAGAAGTAGAGTTGATGGGCACTGTAGTTCCCCTTTGTCTGTATAAGTGTACTTTTACGAACGCTTAATAGATATATAGCCCATCCTTAAAAATTTAACTTAGGGACTTTTCCAGACCGATGCAAGCGATTGAATGGCCTTCCGAATTTCTCCGATAGTCGGAGCCCCATAGCCGATGATCACTCGGTCGGTGGATTTGGTTTCTTGATACATATGGGATACGGAATCAACTTCAATGCAGAGCGAATCAGCCCTTGCAATTGCTTCTCGTTCCGTTAAGTAGGCTGGTAATTGGACAATGATATGCAGTCCAGCCTCATCTCCTCTAACAGAAAAATCTTCTCCTAAAAATTCATCTATCGCTTCAATCAAGCACTTTCTCTTTGAGCGGTAAAGGGTTCGCATTTTGGCGATGTGCTTTTCATATCCTCCTGTCTTAATGAATTCTGCAACGACTAACTGATCGATTTTGGAAACAGTGGGTTTTTGCAGTGCATTGAATGCTTCATATTCTTTCACTAAAGATAAGGGGAGGACGAGATAACTGATTCGAATAGAAGGCAGCAAGGTTTTAGAGAATGATCCAAAATAAATCACCTGATTTAAAGCGTCTAAATTAGCCAACGTTGGAATGGAGGCGCCACGATAACGGAATTCTGAATCATAATCATCTTCTACGATGTAACTGGAAGAAGCTTTTGCCCACGATAACAATTCAAGGCGTCTGTTGATCGACATTACGGTGCCAAGTGGATATTGATGAGCTGGAGTTGTATATAGAAGTGTCACTGCCTGTTTCGGTACGGTACAGCCTTCAGAATCCAACCTTAGAGGTAAAACCGGTATGTTTAATTGGTGAAATACCGCATTTGCTCGAACAAAACCCGGTTCCTCCATTCCTATTTTAGAAGGAAGGAGGAATTGACACAGGGAACTTAATTGTTGTTGGGTACCGCTGAAAATGAAAATTTGTTTTGCCTGGCAATGCAATCCTCTGGATTGGCGCAAATAGTTTGCAATTTCGTTCCGTAATTCGGGTTCCCCTTTCCAACAACCATTTGCAACATGGGCAGGAGCCAGAAACTTTTGATACAGACGGTTCCAAACTTTGTATGGAAATTCTATTGGATCAACTTGCCCGTTTCTAAAATTCAAGGACTCTTCTTTTATCGTTGGCAGAAATTCTTCTTTTTGAAGGACATCTTCTTCTTGGAAGGGGACTTCAATCTCGCCTACAAAATAACCTCTTCGCTCTGTTGAGTACAGATAACCTTCACTCAGCAATTGGGCATATGCTTCCTGTACGGTAAATATACTGACATTCAGTTGATTGGCTAATTCGCGTTTGGAGGGCATTCTTGAATGCGCTTTTAACTGTTGTTGCAGAATGAGCTGTTTAATGTGTTCATAAATGGCCATATATTTCGTGGTTCCTTTTGGAAATGTTACTTGCAGTTCCACTTCAAGCACTCCCTGGTATGTAATAATTAATCTAAATTGGTTATGTTAAGCATACCAGAAATGAAGTGTAATGATAGAAAGGAGTGAGGGAAATGAAAACCTTAGAGAATGAAGTTGTCAAGCTTGTGCCGATGGAAAGCAGCCATATAGAAGAAATCTGGGAGGCAGCGAATAACCACAAAATTTGGGAACACATGTCGGTGGATTTGACGGACAAAAGGAATGTTGAACAATATGTAAAAGATGCTCAAAAAAAGAGAGCAGCTGGAACAGAGTTTGCTTTTGTGATTGTAGATATCGAGTCAAAGAAGATTATTGAGGCTACTTGGTTTCTCGATATTTCCATGCCACATAAAAGATTAGAAATCGGTTCAACATGGCTAAATCCCAAAAGTTGGCGAACGAATATCAACACCAATTGCAAGTTTCTATTGTTGACGTATTGTTTTGAAGAACTGGGATTGAATCGCGTCCAAATCAAGACAGGTCATGAAAATATCCGTTCACAACGCGCCATTGAAAGAATCGGAGCCATTAAAGAAGGGATTTTGAGGAACCACATGATTCGCAAAGAAGGAACAATTCGACATACCGTCATGTACAGTGTGACAAAAGAAGATTGGCCACAAGTCAAAGAACGCTTCCACAAGATATTAATAGAGTAATAATTTATAAAATATTTTTATTTTAAGACCTGTTTCAGTTTTGAGTTTTTATTCTAAGGATAGTGCGCCATATAAATAGTAGTTTACATATCATCACTTTATCGGAAGAAGGAACTTCATTTGAAGTTCCTTCTCTTTTTTCGTTTGTAAAAATGTACTTTTACGAACGTTGGATAAGATCATGCAGACGGGGATAAAAACATATGCTACAGAAATTATGTAAGGGAGAAAATGAATGATGAGCATTCTCATAACAGGCTTTAATCGTAATGTGGGTTTTGCAGTCGGTCATGCGTGGAAGGAAGAATCGAATTTTTCACAAAAAGTTAAAGAGCAAAATGATACGTTTAATAAAATTATTTTCATTTTTAATTTTATAACTTGATAAGTTTTCTTAATTAAAATATTAAAAGAAATAAAATGTTGGAAGTGAAAAGGTAAATAATTTTTATTATAAAAATTAAAACTATCTTTTATTGAAATTAGTACAAAAAATCAAAAAAGTAAAACTATTTGTGAACTGCTTACGTTATCTGTGTGTAGTCCAAAAAATCAAAGGGGTGTTTACAAGATGAAGATGAAAAAGTCGTATCTCGCCGTTCCACTCAGTGCCGCATTATTGATTCCAGCAGCAGGCGTCAGTGCCCATGGTCATGAAGATCACAGTAAGATGTCCCACAGTTCGGGTAAGGTCTCCCTCGATGTTTCGTCGCCAGCGTCGGATTTGCGAGCGACGCTTGATCAGCTTTTATCTGAACACGCATATTTAGCAGTCGTCACGATGCAAAAAGGAATTGACGGAAAAGAAGATTTCGATCAGGCAGCAGGTGCCTTGAGTCAAAATACGGATGATCTTTCGGTCGCGGTCGGATCCGTTTACGGGGATGAAGCGGGCGAAGCGTTCAAGGAAATCTGGTCGAGCCATATCGGCTACTTCGTCGATTATGTCAAAGCGACGGGTGCCAAAGATGAAGACGCCAAACAAAAAGCCTTAAAAGAACTCGACGAATACCGCGTCGAACAAGCGGCGTTCCTCGACAAGGCAACAGAAGGTCGTCTGAAAGCGGCTGATTTAGAAGGTGGATTGAAAGTTCATATCACGCAATTGCTGACATCGTTTGACAGCTATGTCGCGGGCGACTATGATGCCACGTACAGCAACCTGCGTATCGCCATCGAGCATATGTATATGGTGGGTGAAGGGTTGTCCGGCGCCATCGTCGATCAATATCCGGATAAATTCAAAAACACGAAAGTCGATACACCGGCAGCGGATCTCCGTGCCGGACTGAACCGAAACTTCTCAGAACACGCAGCGCTTGCGATTCTGACGATGCAAAAAGGGATTGACGGTGCGAAGGACTTTGACGCAGCGGCAGGTGCCTTGAACGAAAATACAGACGATTTGTCCGCTTCGATCGGGTCGGTGTACGGTAGCGAAGCCGCACAAGAGTTCAAGAAGATCTGGTCGAGCCACATCGGCTACTTCGTCGATTATGTCAAAGCAACAGGCGCGAAAGACGAGGAAGCACGCGACATGGCCGTTCAGGAACTGGATGAGTACCGCGTCGAACAAGCCGCCTTCCTCGATGCCGCAACGGAAGGACGCCTGAAGTCGAAAGACTTGGAAGAAGGGCTCAAGGTTCACATTGATCAACTGTTACTGGCGTTCAACAGCTACAATGAAAAAGATTACGACAAAACGTACCCGGCGATCCGTGAAGCCTACGGTCACATGTACGGAGTCGGTGAAGGGACAGCGACAGCGATCGTCGATCAGTTCCCGGATAAATTCCAAGGCAGCCCGGCCGGAATGCCGAACACCGGTCTTGGTGGAGCAGCTGAATCACAATCTTCAGCGGGTATCCTCTGGTCATTACTCGGAATCGCAGCCGCTTCGATCCTCGGATTCTTCGCACTCCGTCGTCGTCCTCAGCAATGAACGTAAAAAGAAAAGATGATGTCCTCGGACATCATCTTTTCTTTTTTTTTAGGTTACAAATAGTTCATTGGGTTGACACTATTCGCTGCAGAATAACTGCTGTATTTATAACTGTTTTTATGAATCTCAAAGTGCAAATGATTTCCGAACGAGTTTCCTGTATTCCCAACTGTTCCAATCTTCATACCTTTAGAGACTGTCTGACCACTTTTTACCGAAAGGCTGTTCATATGAGCATAAACGGTTACGTATTTTTGATTCTGTAGACTATGTGAAATCATAACGTGTTTACCGTATGCACCGCTGTTTTTAGATGTAGTGACTTTTCCACTGGCAGAAGCGTAGACGGGTGTGCCTTTTGCTGCAGCTAGATCAACGCCATTATGGAATGTATAACCGTAAGCACCATTAGAGTTTCCGTATCCTTGGGTCAGCCGACCTTCTGTAGGAGAAGCAAAAAGAGAGTTATTATATGATGTTTTTTTGGCAACGTGGCTCTTATATTTTTTTAGGTAAGAACTATAGATATACCGTGTGTTTCCTTTATAAAGTACTTTTGTCCAAGCTCCTTTTTTTCCTAAATAAGAAAAGGTCTGCCCAGTGTTAGTGATGCCGACAATTTTGTGATTGAGAGAAGGACCAGTCCGAACACGAAGATCGTCTGTCTTCACTTTTACGTTATATGCACTACTTGCTTCGACTTTTGGACTATGCATCGAAAAAGTTGTTGTGAGTAAGACACTAGAAGCGATAAGTATTACCTTGTTTTTCATTAGTTGTACTCCTTTAAAGATAAAGATACAGTGACGAACGATTTGTTAAAAGGAGTATAGCATCACTATATTACAAAAAAGTATATCAAATTCATTTCAAAAATTGACAAGAGATTTAATCAAAAAATGCATAGTTTTTTCACAAACGGATTTTATGATAAAAATTAAACACATTTCTTTTTTATAAATATTCCAAAAAATAGATTTATTTTTTGTGTGTAGGAGGAATTTGATGGAATTATCTTTTTTGTTAGCTTTTGGGGCAGGGTTTTTATCTTTCATTTCGCCATGTTGTCTGGCTTTATATCCCGTTTTTTTATCTTACATTACAGGGGTTTCAGTTAGAGAGTTAAAAGAAAATGAAAAGTGGAACTGGAATGGAGTTCCCCATACATTAGTTTTCCTACTTGGATTTTCGAGCGTATTTTTAGTGATGGGTTTTTCAACGTCATACTTGGCTGATTTTTTTATAGTGTATAAAGATGTTTTACGGATGAGCGGTGCACTTATTTTATTCATATTTGGTGTTATTCTAACTGGTCTATGGACTCCAACATTTTTACTTAAAGAGCGAAGATTGAACTTAGGAACAAGAAAGCGTGGCTATATCGGAACGTTTTTGGTCGGAGTCGGATCAGCTGCTGGATGGACTCCTTGTACAGGACCAATTCTCGCTGGAGTTATTGCTTTGATTGCCACAAATCCTGGTAATGGATTTTTATATATGCTCTTTTATGTTCTAGGTTTCTCCATTCCATTTTTCTTAATGTCGTTTTTGGTCGGGAAATCAAGATATTTAATGAAGTATTCTTCAAAGGTTACAAAAATAGGTGGAGGGTTTATGATTTTATTAGGTATCATATTGTATTTCGATGGTCTAACGAAACTAACTACAATATTGATTGATTTTACAGGGTTTAGAGGGTTCTGACGCTCTATTTTCTATTTCAAGAGGAGATGCATCGTAAATGTTTCGTAAAAATGTCCTGATAATGGGAGTAGAGGAAAACTGGAAAGTGATGGAGAACATAAAACAACTTAAACCCTCAGGTATAGATATTCATATTTCTTCAAAAGAAGGATGGGTTCGAAAGCTACTTCCTGATTTTAAATATTTTGATTCATTTTCAAAAAAAGAATTAGAAGAAGGGTATATTAGTAATCTCATTGAATATTGTACTTCTCAAAAAATAGGCTGGATTATTCCTTTAAGCGAACAAGAAGCAACTACGCTATCGAAACACAAGTTAAAAATGAGAGAAAATAACGTAATGTTTATAACATCCTTTGATTTGGATAAAACAATACTTCATGATTCATTTTCGGTTCAAGGTAATACCTTTACTTACTCTTTTGACCAAATAAAGAATGCGCCTGAAGGTGTAAAGCTGGGGAAAATTGATGCATATATCGATTATCGATCTGATGAAGTGATTTGCTGTTTTATGAGAGAAGAGTATGAACGGTACCAAGATACGGTGCTTTCATATGAGGTGTTTTCTAATTCGATTTTAAAGCAGTGCGTAGCAATAATTGCTCAAAGGCTTAATATAAAGGGTTCTTTTTCTTTCGATTATCAACGTGATTCAGAGGATGTGTATACGATTACAAAAATAGAATGCTTCATGACGCATTCTACTCGTGAGGCTATTTTAAGTGATTATGATTTCGCTAATTATTTGTGGAGCAATATTCAAGGAATTGTCCTTTTAAAAGAATCAAATGATAAAAGTCCTTTTGTGTATCGCCTAAATGAAGAATATTTCTTTTTCTAAATTTCAACAGTTTGTTTCCATATGTAATCATCTTAAATGAGAAAGGTACTTTATGAATAAACTTTCATTTAAAATAACGCTATTTTATTTTTTCGGGATTCTCATGATTTTCATTCTCTCATCTGCTATCATATACAACATTCTTGAACATCAACAAGTAGAAAGTGAACTAGAGAGCCTTCAAGAGAGAGGAAATAGTCATCGAGATGTTCTTTCCACTAACTTCGACAAGCAAACGGTTGAACACGTTGTTTTAATGGAGGAAAAGGCGATGACAGATGTGATTATCTTAGACAAAAATAATCAAGTCGTCGATTCATCTAACGACGCCGAACGATTTTTGAATTCGGATTGGATTCAAAAAAAGGATGGGATCGTACAAGGAAATTGGAGAGAGGGCAATTTTTTAGTGACGGTTAGTCCTATTGAAGATGGCGGTCAAATAATCATGTTAGAGCCGACGAAGTATATACAGCATTTGATGGGGGAATTGAAACAACAAGTAGTGTTCTCTCTATTCTTGTTAGTACTTTTTCTATTAGTAAGTGTTTATTTTTTGAGTTATATCATTATAAAACCACTTCTATCAATGAAAGAGGCGACGGTAAAGTTAAGTCAAGGCGAGGTACTGAAAATCAGAGAAGCTGAGAGAAGCGACGAAGTGGGAGATTTAGCACGAGCAATCACTAAGTTATCTGTTGATTTACGTCATATTCAAAATACAAGAAAGCAATTTCTGACTTCGATCACACATGAATTACGTACGCCGATTACCTATATTAAGGGATATGCAGGACTTCTCAAAAAAGACGAATCAAGATTTGGAGATATTATCTATGAGGAGTCCGAAAGACTTCAAGAACTGATTGAGGACTTGTTTGAACTTGCTAGATTGGAAGAGCCACATTTTCAAATAGATCCTCAGATCACAGAGATGAATGATTTCTTAAAACAGATCAGTGAAAGAATAATTTTTAAATTTGAGGAGAAACAAGTGAAATTAATCCTTCAAATTAATAAAACACCCATTTATAAAGAGATAGACCAAGCTAGATTCGATCAGGTTCTCTTAAATTTACTCGATAACGCGCTGAAATATACACATGTGAACAAACGCGTATTTTTAAAACTTGATGAAAACTTTATTGAAGTTATGGATGAAGGTGGTGGTGTGGATGAGCAATCACTCCCGTATCTTTTTGATCGTTTTTATCGAGTGGATTCTTCACGAAATCGTGAAACAGGAGGTACTGGGCTCGGTTTGGCTATCACGAAAGAAATAGTTGAAGCGCACAAAGGGACCATCGTAGCTGTTAATGTAGAAAACGGGCTGAAGGTTGTCATTGACTTGAGGGGGATTCCAGGATGAGAACCATTGCTTTGGTAGATGATGAGAATCGAATGTTAGAACTGATCGAACTGTATCTGCAAGACAGTTATACCTGTATTAAGCTGAACAGCGGAAAAGAGATATTGAACTTGATTGATGTAGATGAGCCTGACTTAATCATATTAGATGTGATGATGCCTTTAATGGATGGTTTTGAGACCTGTCAAAGGATAAGGAAAGTTTCGAATGTACCAATCATTTTATTGACAGCACTCGACGGAAAAGAAGAAATCGTAAAAGGATTGCAACTGGGAGCAGATGATTACATTGTGAAACCGTTCGACGAGGCGGAATTGAAGGCAAGAATTCAATCGATTTTCAGACGAACTACAGTTTCTTCAGGATCAAAAATCGAATCGTCGGGTCTAATCTTAAATGAAGACGCCCATGAGCTGTATTACGATAATCATTTAGTCAAAGTCACGCCAAAAGAATTTTCATTACTTGCTAAATTATTAAAAAATCCAGAACGTGTCTATTCAAGAGAGGAACTGCTCTCAAGTTTATGGTTAGCAAATGAGTGGACAGATGAACGAACGGTCGATTCTCATGTAAGAAACTTAAGAGAAAAGCTTAGGAAACTCGAGTTTCCTATTGAAGAACACTTTCGCACAGTATGGGGAATTGGTTACAAGTGGGTTCCTTAAATAAGGAGAAAGAAGACAAGAGAGGAACGGTTAAAAAACCGTTCCTCTCTTGTTTATCGTTTATTCTGCAGATAGTTCGTCTTCAGTCACCCATTTATGATTTTTCACTTCTTCACCTGTAGTCGATTCAAAATCAATCATATACACTGTTGTTTGCTTAGCTGAATCGATAGTGGCCGTAGCATCCTTCATTCCTTTCATATGATCCGCGTCTACTTTTACTTCATCGCCTACTTCATAAGGAGATGATTTAGGATCTACAATCTCTTCTTGAATAATCCATTTATGATCCATGACACGTTTCCCACCATTTGTAGGGTCATAAGAAATGCTATAAGCAGTAGTATCATAAGCTCCTACAACTTTTGCTTCTGCCCCTTTCATGCCTTCCATATGTGCTTCTTTGATCATCGCCATGTCGCCAACTTTAAATTTAGGATTTTTAGCCTCTTGGAGCCCTTTCGGGACCTCTTTCGATCCAGACATGTCCATCGTCGAATGATCCATACCATCCATATTTTTATCCATGCTTCCTGTTGATTTAGAATCATCACCATTGCTTCCGCACGCAGCGAGTCCTAAAGAAAGTGAAGCAGCCATAGTTGTCATAAAAATCTTTTTCTTTAATTTCATAAAAAATTACCTCCAATTGTTTTTTTTATGCTTTCCATAGACTTTATCACACAAATTTGCAGAAACTTTGCAGAGAGTAGAAAAGTAGCACATTGGAAAAAACTATAAAATTCATTGGTAGAAAGACATAGTTCTTTCACAATCATTCTTTAAGTTAAAGATAATAATTGATTGGAAGGAATGATCCATATGAAGAAAACATGGTTAATCGCAACTATCGGTATCTTTACTCTCATGATTATAGTGGGCGGTTCGTATTTACTTCTTACCCGAGGTACTATGTCAAATAACAAACAGCACATGGGATCTATGATGAATGGAGGAAACACTACTACAAATCAGAATATGATGGAAGGTATGGGACATGGTGCGAGTGTCGATTTAAAATCAACTGAAGAAAAAGAGCGACGATTAAACATCCCTAAGATACTAAAAGCCGATCGTGAAACCAAGAATTCCATTCAATACACGATTGTCGCTAAACAAGGGGAAACAAAGTTCTTTCGAGATGCTAAAAAAACTAAAACTCTAGGATATAACGGAAATTATTTAGGTCCTGTAGTGGAGTTAAAAAAAGGGAAAACAGTAACAATCCGTACGGTGAATCGCTTATCAGAAGCCACTACATTCCATTGGCACGGTCTTGTTGTACCATCATCCGTAGATGGTGGACCACATCAGGTCGTGAAAGCTGGTGAGACGAAGGTAGTAAAGTTTAAAGTGAAGCAAAATGAATCGACATTGTGGTTTCATCCACATCCAATGGGTAAGACTGCTGAACAAGTATACAAGGGGTTGGCAGGATTGTTATACGTAAAAGATGAAAAAACTAAAGAGACGATGCTACCTCAAAAATATGGTGAAAATGATATTCCATTAATTCTTCAAGATCGAAAAGTTAAAAATAGGAATGTCCTTGAATATGCTGATGTAGAAAAAACAGATGGGGCTTTAGGCGATACCCTCCTCGTAAACGGAACGATTAATCCGTATTTTAACGTGAAATATTCGCAACTTAGGGTCAGGTTGATAAATGGATCCAATGCACGGAACTATGCAGTGAAGTTATCTGACGGCTCATCCTTTAAAAAAATTGCTGATGATGGTGGTTACATCTCAAAAGCGAAAAACGTGAAGAAATTTGATTTAAGTCCAGGCGAACGTATAGAGGTATTGGTAGACTTTTCAAAAAGAACAATTGGTGAGACTGTTGCATTTGAGACAAATGGAGTGAAAATCGTTAACTTCAAGCTGAAGGACAAACAAGGGACGAGCCTAAGTGCATCGGCACCAAAAAGTGTAAATGAAAAGCTGCTCAAGACCTCGTCTAAAGTGAATCAGAAGTTAACTCTCTTCGGAATGGGCAAAAATGTTGAAATCAATGGAAAGAAGTTTGATGAGACGAGAATCGATATTAAAGCAAAAAAAGGCGAAACGGAAGTCTGGGAAATCTATAATAAAAAAGACATGATGGGTGGAATGACTCACCCCTTCCACATTCATGGAGTCCAATTCAAGGTATTAGAACGAAACAATCAGAAACTGGATAATCAAGAAACAGGTCTAAAAGATACTATCGCCATAAAACCAGGCGAACGAGTTAAGATTCAGATGACTTTCAAAGAAAAAGGGGTATTTATGTACCATTGCCATATCCTTGAACATGAAGAGAACGGAATGATGGGGCAGTTGAGAGTAGATTAAAAAAAACGAGTAGCTGTTTTCATCTTTTCTTCACAAATTAAGGAAATAGGCTTTGTGTAAGTCAAATAAAGATGAAAAAACGGAGGTATTTTAAAATGAATACTGGACAAAAAGAAGTCTTAAACGCCCTACAGAACTGTATAGTGACTTGTAATGAATGCTTTGATGCGTGTTTGAGTGAACATCATGTTTCTTCGATGGTAGAGTGCATACGTTTAGATAGAGATTGTTCTGAAATTTGTAGTCTTTTAGTACAAGCTATTTCTCGAAATAGCAGCAATATCGGTGTTCTTGCTAAAAGCTGTGTTGAAATTTGTGAAAGATGTGCCGACGAATGTTCGAAACATGATCATGATCATTGTAAGAAGTGTGCTGAGGCTTGTAATGAATGTGCAACAGTCTGTCGTAAATTAATTGTTTAAAGTACAGAGTTAAAAATGAAGGAGCATCTAGAGCCGCCATGCCAAAAAAGTGTGAGCTAAAAATCTAATGCTCCTTTATCTATAAAAACTACGGTAATTAGTTATGAAAAATTTCATAACCTTTATAAACCAGTAGTATGGTGAGAAAAAAGAAGGATACATAGAGAGTAACGATTAAACTCTTCATAAATGCTTTCATGAAAATCAACTCCATCCTATAGTTTGAGTTGATTATATAGAAAGTTCGTGAAATTAATGAGGAAATAGATTGACTATCATTTATTATTAAAAAATTCTAATGTAAGAGGTGGTGGCTAGGATGGATAAAATATTAATTGTTGATGATGAAATAAGAATGAGGCAATTATTAAGACTTTATCTAGAACCAATAGGATATGAATGTAGTATGGCGAATGATGGGATCGAAGCTTTGGAGAAAGTGAAAAAAGAAACTTTTGATTTGATTTTATTGGACGTCATGATGCCAATGTACGATGGATTCGAAGTATGTAAGAAAATAACGGATTCTCACCCGGAAGTCCCAATCATCATGATAACGGCTCTAAATGATGCTGAATCCATCGTCAAAGGACTAGATGCTGGAGCTACAGATTATGTCACAAAGCCGTTTAACGGGGACGTACTTTTAGCAAGAGTTCGATCTGTCATGAGAAGAAAAGCAAAAGAACCCGTTATCTACCACGGACTTACGTTCGATGAGAGTAACGATTTAATTGTGTTAGATGGTAAGTCGATTGATTTCACACCCAAAGCACATGCGTTACTGAGATTATTTCTTCAACATCCTGGAAGGCTATTCAACAGATTGGAGCTTTATGAATTCGTTTGGTCTTATACATCAGAATCGGATCCAAGGACAGTGGACTCTCATATTAAAATGATCAGAGAGAAGTTAAGAGAGTTAGATTATCCAATTGATAGCCACCTGAAAACAATTTGGGGGAGAGGATATCGTTGGAGTGAGGATGAAACAAAATGACACCTTTGCTATACAAGTAAAAGTGTCATTATAAAAATCATAAAGGAGTGGGTGTCGGTTTCGAGTAGCCATCTTTATACGAAGAATCGATTTCAGAACGAATATCTTTAATCGATTCTCCATCCCGTTGCTTCAAAATAGACTTTACAGCAATCTCAAGACATGTGCTGCATGTTGTTCCGTGGCTTGTCCATTTCACCGACCCATCCGTCGTATTTTCTTCTATGAAGCAATCATAATTATTTTTGTGATTGACTGTTTCACCACAGCCACAATAACAAGGCATTTTCTCTAGTAGTTTACGATTTTTCGCTACAGCTTGATAAACATTTCGTACATCTTCAGGTTGATTTTTTAAAAATGTAGGAAGTATTACCGATGATGATGTTTCTTCAATCTTGTCACCGCTCATATGTTTCGCATGATCGGCTTCCTTTGAATGATTGGGAGTAGAAAACTCCGTCGTGTCTTGAGCACAGCCGACCGCGATCAAGGACAGGCTAATAAGGCTTACACTTTTTAAGAGTATGTTAAGTTTCACGATTCGATTCTCCCTCGAGATAATTTTGTAGGCGCGCAAAACAAGGCGTGTGAATTAGCATTTTTCGTATTTTCTAGTAGCTCTTTTTTCTGTTCACGATAATACCTATTCATTCATTTGATCATAGTTTTCATTGATTCAGTTAATTCATGAATCGTCATCAATCGTTTGATGTATACCTCGAACTTGTCCTTCAATTCCTTTTAAAGTTCCAGTACTTGTGTTTTTCACTCTAAATAGTCTTCTTTAAACAAAGGGTCTCATTTTAAAAGATATACCCTACTTGTATGATAGTTTTTAATTTTTAGTGTGTCAAAATACATTTTATATATAAATATAATTTAAAGAAAAAACGATATGTCACTCTATATATACACCATACAGGTATATAGTACGTAAAAGGGGGTTTTCTTATGGATCACCATATCAATCACGAACATACTCAGCATGAAGACCAACAAATGGGTGCTTCACATCATGAACATGAAGGAATGATTGGAGACTTCAAGAAAAGATTTCTCGTATCGTTAATATTGACTGTTCCAATCCTGCTACTTTCCAAAATGATTCAAGAATGGTCGGGTATCAACATTAGCTTTCCATATGACGACGTTGTTTTGCTTTTTCTATCCACAATTGTCTACTTCTACGGTGGATGGCCGTTCTTAAAAGGTAGCTTAGACGAAATGAAACAAAAAAATCCGGGGATGATGATGTTGATCGCTTTAGCGATTAGTGTTGCATACTTTTATAGTGTGGGCATCATCTTAGGTCTAGGAGAGGGACATGACTTTTTCTGGGAGTTAGCAACGCTCATAGATATTATGCTTTTAGGACATTGGATTGAAATGAAATCAATCATGGGCGCGTCTAACGCGCTACAAGAATTAGTCAAATTGTTACCCAGTATTGCGCATCGAATTGATGATGAAAAAATAGAAGATATTGAGGTGTCGGAATTACAGACTGGTGACGTGATTCTGATCAAACCTGGGGAGCAAATTCCAGTTGACGGTAAGATAATAAAAGGAGCAACAACAGTTGATGAATCGATGCTGACAGGTGAATCTCTTCCCATCGAAAAGAAAATGGACGACAACGTAATTGCTGGCTCCATTAATCAAGAAGGAAGCTTGACCGTTGAAACGAAAAATACAGGTGAAGGCACGTATCTATCGAAAGTGATCGAATTAGTCAGCGAAGCACAAGCATCTAAATCTAAAACACAAAATTTAGCGAATCGTGCAGCAAAAATCCTCTTCTATGTCGCTGTTTCTGTTGGTGTGTTGACATTCATCATTTGGCTTGCATTAGGATATCCGCTCAGTATTGCTGTCGAGCGTATGGTGACTGTCATGGTTATTTCGTGTCCCCATGCACTAGGACTTGCAGCGCCATTGGTCGTCTCTGTCTCGACGGCGCTGTCTGCTAAGAAAGGCTTATTGATTCGAAATCGGACGCAGTTTGAAGAGGCACGGAAATTAGACGCCATTATTTTTGATAAGACAGGTACTTTGACGCAAGGTAATTTTGGTGTGACGGATTTGATGCCGGTTGATGAAATTTCCTCAAACGAACTACTTCGTCTAGCAGCTGGAGTCGAACGTTCATCACAACATCCTCTTGCTAAAGGGGTAGTGAAAAGAGCAGAAGAGCTACAACTATCACTTCCATCGATCGAAGACTTTATGTCTATTACAGGAGTCGGATTGGAGGGGAAAGTAGAGGGTACGTTAATTCGTGTAGTGAGTCCTAGATATATTCGTCAAGAAAAAATAACGATTGATGAGCTCGCTTTTGAAAAATTATCTGAAGAAGGAAAGACCGTCATATTTGTATTGAAAAATAAGCAATTACTGGGAATGATTGCACTTGCTGATTTAGTAAGAGAAGAAGCAAAAGAGACTGTGACTGCGCTTAAAAACAAAGGCATAAATTCAATCATGCTCACTGGTGACAATAAAAAGGTTGCACATTGGGTTGCCAAACAGTTGGGTATTGACGAAGTTCATGCAGAAGTTTTACCTGATGATAAATCAAGACAAGTAAAGAACATTCAATCGGAAGGTAGGAAAGTAGCCATGGTCGGTGATGGCATTAATGATGCACCCGCACTGGCACAAGCTGACGTAGGGATTGCGATTGGTAGTGGAACCGACGTGGCAGTTGAAACCGCTGATATCGTACTGGTCAGAAGTAATCCGAAGGATGTTCTCGCTATCCTTGAACTTTCCCGAAGCACTTATAACAAAATGATTCAAAACCTATGGTGGGCAGCTGGTTATAATATTATAACAATACCACTAGCAGCCGGCGTTCTAGCTCCCTATGGTGTGATCTTATCTCCAGCTATTGGGGCAGTACTAATGAGTCTTAGCACCGTCATTGTTGCTGTAAATGCTAGAATGTTAAAAATATGAAATCATTTGAAGTGATTTCAGAACTTATTAGTGGCCAAGCACTGGATTTAATCGCGTGTAAAAAGTCTATGAGTATTCGAAGACTTTTTACACGCGATTTTAATTTTATTAGAATATATGATTATGTCCATATAGAGAACATAAAACAGAGCTGTAACGTTCTGTGTGATGGAAGGGACTGTAAACCGACTTTTAGATTGCTTCTAGTCTTTCTCCTCTCAAAAAAAGCTTTTCGATTGCGAACACAGTAAGCCAGCGTCCTGATACGCTGTCCGTTTTTTTGAGGTCTGCCTCCGTTCGTCCGTGACCCTTCTAATTTTTCGTACGTTTCAGTTCGTACTTTCAAATCTTCGTAAATCGAATCGGATGAACGTATAAAAAATAATAACGAATGCTTCTTTAAAGCCAATAAAGTGGTACGTGCTAGTTCTTCGACCATGTTGTCACTCCAAAACTTATTTTAGACAGCAACAAAATTCGATGCCACCATATTCAAATGAACATTTGAATATGGTGGCCATTGTGCTATATTTATCTTAGAAATTAAAATTTAAAGGAGGAGATTCTGTTGGCGCACGACCATAATCATAGTCATAACAACGTAAATATAAAGGCACTGAAGTGGTCTTTCATGCTAATCTTTTTATTTATGATTATTGAAGTTATTGGAGGGATTTGGACCAATAGTCTAGCGTTACTTTCAGATGCTGGGCATATGCTAAGTGATGCTGCTGCACTTGGGCTTAGTTTAACAGCATTAATGTTTGGACAACGAAAGGCTACGGATCACAAGACATTCGGATACAAGCGTTTTGAAATTTTAGCGGCCTTCTTGAACGGAATCACCCTGATTGCTATTGCACTCTATATCTTCTACGAAGCATATCGACGTCTGCTTGAACCTCCTGTAGTTTTAAGCTCAGGTATGCTGATCATTTCAACTATCGGCTTACTAGTTAATATTGTTGTCGCATTCATCCTCATGCGGGCGGACAAAGACGAAAATTTGAACGTCAGAAGTGCCTTTTTACATGTGATCGGAGATCTGCTTGGCTCAATCGGTGCCATTATTGCGGCAGTGCTGATAATATTCTTCGGTTGGACGATAGCCGATCCGATTGCGAGCTTAGTAGTCGCGATTCTTGTATTTATCAGTGGTTTGCGTGTAACAAAGGATTCATGGCATATTTTGATGGAAGGTGTCCCATTCAATTTAAACGCCAGTGAAATCAAAAGTGCGCTACTTGCCATTGAAGAAGTGGAAGAAGTACATGACTTTCGTCTATGGTCCATCACATCTGATTATCATGTACTAAGTTGCCATTTAGTAGTTAAATCGGATGAAGCACGAAAGGGTGTACTTAGACAGGCCCGTACGTTGATTCATGACCAGTTTGATTTACAAGATCTTACGATTCAAATCGAGTGTACAGGTATCGATGAATGCTCGCATGCGGCACATGAGAGCCACGCTCATTGATAAATGAACGTTGTAAAATACTTTAATCGAATAGAAGGAGGTGTTGACCTTTCCCTTTTCTGATTAACTTCAGAAATTGGGAGGGTCGAATCATGTTATGAAACAAAAGAAGGTTTTAGTTGTTGTAACGTTGCTGATCGTTTTTTTAATAGTTCTTTCAATGTTTTTGATCAAGAACAATGCTGTTCAAGAAAAAAAGAGTACAGTCCTAAATGATACGGTAAAAATAGAAGGTCAACCGACACAAGGAGAAAACTCTGCACCTGTTTCAATCGTCGAGTTCGGAGATTATAAATGTCCGTCTTGTAAACAATGGGGGGAAACAGTTTATCCGAAGCTGAAAAAGGAGTTCATTGACACTGGTAAGGTACAGTTCAGCTATATCAATGTTTTATTCCATGGGGAAGAATCGATTTTGGCCGCTAAGGCATCAGAATCTGTTTATCGCCAAGACAAGAAGGCATTTTGGACATTCCATAAGGCGATTTATGATGCACAACCGAGAGTCGAACAGCATGATGACCCATGGGTGACTGAAGAATCCCTGTTAAGAATCGCTGCAAAATCAGTACCAGGCATTAATCAAGAACAACTCACATCTGATTTAAGAAATAATGCGGACATCCTTGATGAAGTGTCGAAGGACGATGCACTCGTGAAAGAACACGGTGTCGAGCTGACACCTACGATCGTGATCAATGGTATTAAACTCGATGACCCGTTTGATTACGATACGATTTCCCGTGTGATTGAAGAACAGGTAACGGCCGATGAATGAACAGGTACGACGTTATGGTATGTATATAGCGTGGATCATAGCACTCGCTGCCACACTCGGTAGCCTGTATTTTAGTGAGATTCGTGGATTCGTACCTTGTGAGCTCTGTTGGTCACAACGTATTTTCATGTATCCGCTCAGTATCATCCTGGGCGTCGCCGTATTCAATAATGATTCAGGTGTGGTTCGATATGTATTACCACTTAGCCTTATCGGGGGAAGTATTTCTGTCTACCACTACATGGTTCAAAAGATTCCAGGATTTGCTGAGGTCAAGCCATGTCTTCAAGGTGTCCCTTGCAACGTACAATATATTAATTGGTTAGGTTTCATAACGATTCCCTTCCTTGCCCTGACAGCATTTTTGCTAATTACGCTGATTATGATTGGAGTTCGACAAGCGTTTAAAAAAAAATAAGTTAATAAGAGAGAGTCACTTCATCTCATTTAGCGATTTTCTTCATATCATGAGTACGACTAGAACATAAAGAGGGAAAACATAAAACTTTCTTTTTTAATTTATAGCTTTTTCCCTGATTGAATCGACGGGATAAGGAAAAGAAAATCGATTATATAAAAAAGACAATGTCTCATTTCAATTTCGAAATGAGACATTGTCTTTTTTATATGACTGGAAGATTGTATATCGTTAAAACTCTTGATCAAGAAGATACTAAAGTGAATTTTTTAATCAAAACGTCAAAGAAATACTATACAAGAAAGCTAAAAATAAGGAAACAGACATTCCTAATCCTAAAAAAAGTGTTTTGATCGATTCATTCGTTTTTCTAATAAGGAATACTACCAATCCCCCGAAAAGAAGACCAATCACCAGGAACAAGACGGATGTCATTCCTGGTTCAAACTCGATGTTTGAATATGCAAAGCGTAGATTAGGGAAGACGAAAGCAGACAGCTGTCCGGCCCCACTTGATTTGAGTGTATCCTCTACGGAGTGAGGTGGCTCTTGCTGACCGAGCAACGCAGTTGCTGCGAAGATGAAGAGAATCAGTGTACCTTCCATGCGCATTCTCATCTGTTTGACTTTAAGCGTTTGTTTGGAAGAGGCATAACTCCATTTCCCATTCATGAAACCGATGATCAGCACAGGGAGAATTAAGACATGTTTCCATAGTAAGGCTTGACCATACGGTAAAATCCAAGAATTCGGATAGTCGTCTACTTTCACGACGACTGACATCAAATAGATGCCGGATCCGAGGATAATCAAAAAGCATAGCGTCACGAGCGGTCTGAACCATTCCAACACGTTGTCCCAACGGGGATTCGATGCGTTGGAATAGCCTAATACGAGTAAACCGCCAGTCCAAATGAAGACAGACAAAGCATGAGCGGTATGTACGAGTAATCCTTCTGCACCTGTGATACTGGAGGCGTGTCCGGACCATGCGAGTGTACCAACCATGGCAAGTAACAAAAATAGGGCAAACTTCAAGCGTCCCGAATGGAGTGACGTATTCCTGACGACCAGAAAAAGTAATATGCAACAGATTGTCATCAAGATTAAGGCATTTCCAGCTTCGAATGTGAGCAGAACGGACCGCAGAGTCAACCACAGTCCGATGTCTTCTTGCAAATAAAGTACGATACGTATGACCGACAATGAAAAGAAAACAGGAATTAATAGGATGAGAAGTCGTATCCATCTTATCGGGAACGCTACATCAGGTCGATAAGTGTGAGGAATGAGCTGTAACGAGAAATGACCGATCAACAGTGCAAAACAGGCGTACAGCAATGTATCTCCTAAAATATAGAGCAAAGTCATTTTGTTCGCCCCTTCAAAACAATCTGATAAAAGAAGAACAGTAACATGATAAATAATCCACCGGCAATTAGGAATGGAAAGAAATCAGTCTCTTCAGCGGGGGACGTTGTCGTCTTCACTGTTTCCGTGTCGGCGTATTTCTCTTGGATGGGCTTCGGCTGCTCGCTCGTTTCGCTCGCGGTCGTTTGGGTTTCGATATTGAACAGATAGGTTCCTTCGATAGGATGTCCATCTGTACCGATGATCTTCCATTGGACGCGATACCGACCAGATGTCAGCTCTCGATCGAGCTGGAACGTCATACGTCGCCTTTCTTGTGTGAAAGTACCCTTCAGTGCATCCGAAGAAGCGAAATCAAATACTTGAATACTTCCACCGGCTTCGATGTTCGTCTCGAAGTTCAACGTGATGGTTTTTGTAGGCAGAACAGTCTCATCTGCCTGGGGTGTGGAAGATTCGAGCCCAGTGTGAGCTGAGGCTTGTACAGGACACCACAAGAGCATTCCTGATAGCAGTAACAATAGGTAATTTATTCGAAACATCTTTTCAACTCCTTTATGTTTGTTATGTACGGTCCAAATCATAAGGGATAAAAACAGACACCTCAAGATTTTTTGACGCTTACATTAGTGAATGCTAATATGATGATAACATATTAGTGAATTCGAATATGAAAAAGGAGTGAACATTTTGGAACAATTACTGGAACCATTGGACTTGAAGGTGAGGGTCGTTCATGGTTTTTCTAATAAAACACGACTTCAAATCTTAGAGTGTATCTATGATGGTGAAAAGACAGTGACAGAAATCGTCGAGGCGGTCCAAGGAAATCAGTCTAACGTTTCACAGCATCTAGCTTGTCTAAAAGGATGCGGATTGATTCAAAAACGGACGCAGGGAAAGTATGGCTACTACTCCCTACGCAACGAGACGGTCAGGGAACTGTTACGACTATTCGGGACACTGACTCTCGAAATCGTACAGGAATCTGCTTGTTGTGAACATCACATCGAGGAGGCGTAATGATGGCCAGTTCCTGTTGTAACAACAGCTCTCTAAAGGAAAGCGAAGCAAGTGAACCGAAGGCTATTTCTACATTAATAACAACAACGTGCTGTGCCACGAATGAGGAAGATTGACTCCGGACAAAGGGTATACAGTCGAGTTGCTGTTTGAAATCGACATCCGAGATAGCCGGTACGAGCATACAAAACGAACCTTCTCTTCCTAAAGAAGAGGATACTTGCTGTAGCACGATATCAAAGACAGATGCAAAAAAATCGGACACAGATACCTGTTGTTCTTCGGGTAATGCTTCTTCGGATTTGATTCAGCCTGATCATACAACTCATACCTACCGAATAGAAGGGATGGATTGTCCATCCTGTGCAGTGACTCTTGAGAAGGGATTAGTGACGATAGCGGAGTACCAGAAAGTGTCCGTCAACTACGGGGCGGCCCGTTTGAAAATCGAGAGCGAATCAGAACTGGATGATCGTCGGCTTCAAAACGAGGTGAAGAAGTTAGGATTTCAACTTATTGTTCCAAATAAAGAGGAAAAACATGTTCAGACGTATGCGGTTTCGGGGATGGATTGTAGTAGTTGGGGTACCACCAACAGTTTGACATAAAACCCACGCTAAGCAAATTTCAACATAAAATAAGCCGATGATTCTCTACGCTAAGGAATCATCGGCTTATTAGTAAATATTCTAGCCGTTTTATTATCTGTTTAAATCTAGACATATTTCCATTTGGTTATTCATGATAATCAATCCTAACATGCTGGTACTTGTCATTTTTAGGGTTCCTTTGTGGTAACTCCTCAGTTTTTTCTATTGAAATGTTAGTTAGACCCTGTGTTACAAAGTAATCTAATAGGGCTTCATAAGCTGCACTCTGTATTAGTGACAGGATATGACCAATGCTATATTTACTTTAATGATCCACTAGCAAACACAAAGAATAAAAAGGCCAAAATAGCAGACTTTGAAGCTACACAGGTGCAACTGGGTAGACAAGCAATTACTTATATCAAATAGTTAGTTGGTTAAGATGTATTCCATTATTGTAAATAAGAAAAACAAAAGTCCCAACTGTTAACTAGAGGGACTTTTGAAAATTATTTTTTAATAATTTATTTAACTCAAAAGGGTACTGAAAGTTTCGTTCTCCACCATGATATAGATTCCTAAACCAATAAAGACAATGGGTATAATCCACCTACCGTAATTCTCTAAGGTTTCAGAGACATGTTTAAAAGCCGCCAAACGATATCCAATAAAACACCAAATTGCAACCATAATAAAGAAAGTAATAACCGTTACTGCTAGTTGGTTCATGGTTAAAGTAGAGAAGAAAGGAACGTATATTCCAATGTTATCTCCGCCATTAGCAAATGTTATAAATGCTACACTTAAAAAGACACTATTATACTTTCCAGAATTTAAACTTGAAAGAATTGCATTTTCATCCTCATCTTCTCCCTTTATAAACAACATAATCCCTAAATAGATTGGAATTAGTCCAAGTAATCCTACCCATTTCTCTGGAATTAACATAACTCCAAAAGTTCCTAAGAGACTTACTACTACTAACAAGGTAAACCCTAGATATTGTCCAATAATTATATCCTTAGGGGATATATACTTATTCTTTGTCTGATTACCTTTTAAACCTTCACTCGTTTTCACCTGTGCTTTTGCCTGAGAAAATAACAGCATCAAAACAAAGATATCATCAATATTGGTAACTATAAATGCCCCTATTGCAGAAATAACGTTCAAAATTAAAGTCAATTACATCAACTCACTAACTGATTTTTTATTATATTTAGAAGTTGTACTAATAATAAGCCCATTTTAGAAAAGGAATTTCCATCTGTTTTGAAGAGCACTTTTTAGCACTTTTCCCTTTATTCTTTCACTTTCATTAGTCGCAAACCATTTAGAGCTACTAGAAGGGTTGCGCCCATATCGGAAACAATGGCAATCCAGAGCGTTAACCAACCTGGGATGACCAATAGTAAGGCAATAAATTTAATAGCAATTGCAAAAGCAATGTTAGCTTTGATTATATTAAGAGTTTTCCGGCTAAGTTTTATGGTGAATGGAAGTTTTCTTAAATCGTCTCCCATTAGAGCGACGTCTGCAGTTTCTAAGGCTGTGTCTGTACCAGCTCCACCCATTGCAATACCAACTGTTGAGGCCGCCAATGCAGGTGCATCATTGACCCCATCTCCTACCATTGCTACGTGGCCATACTCGGATCTCAACTGTTTAATAAAGTCTAATTTGTCCTGTGGCATTAATTCTGCCTCTATATCAGATACTCCAACCTGCCCTCCGATAGCTTTCGCAGTACCTTTGTTATCACCAGTAAGCATAATTGTTTTTTTGATACCAAGTTGATGTAACTTTTGAATAATTTCCTTACTTGACTCACGAACTTCATCAGCAACTGCAATAACTGCAAGTATTTCTTTTGCGGTTCCAATAATCATGGCTGTCTTACCTTGATTTTGAAGAGTAGTAACATTTTGCTCTAAGTCTTTATCGAAATCATTAGTCAATAATTCCTTAAAGAGTTTCGGGCTACCGATATAATAAGTCGCCCCGTTTACGATACCCTTTATACCCTTTCCTGTGATAGAAGAGAAATCCTCTACCTGTACGTCAGAATAAGTAATGTTTTCTTCTTCTGCTTTTTTCATGATGGCTGAAGCAAGAGGATGCTGAGAACGATACTCCAATGCAGTAATAATGGATAGTAATTCTTTTTCATTTATCTGTTTGTTCAACACATTATAATCAGTTACAGCTGGGACCCCTTTTGTTAATGTTCCTGTTTTATCGAATGCAATAGCCTTTAAGGCGCCCATTTCTTCTAAATACACTCCACCTTTTACAAGGACCCCTTTTTTCGCAGCATTTCCAATCGCTGAAACAATAGAAATAGGAGTCGATATAACCAACGCACAAGGACAACCAACAACAAGAACAGCTAATCCTTGATAAATCCATGTTTCCCAACTGCCATCAAAGAATAATGGAGGGACTATAGCAACTAATGCTGCAATGATCATAATAATCGGTGTGTAATATTTTGCGAATTTATCAACAAATGCTTGCGAAGGAGCACGTTCCCCTTGTGCTTCCTCTACAAGATGAATAATTTTAGAAATTGTTGTATCTTCTACAAGTTTCGTTATTTCTACTTCAAGTAATCCTTCTTCATTTAAGGTACCTGCAAATACTTCATTATCAACCGTTTTCTCGACAGGGACTGATTCACCTGTAATAGCTGCTTGGTTAACGGCAGAGTACCCACTTACAACTACACCATCCATCGCAATCTTTTGACCAGGTTTTACAATCATGATATCCCCAACAGCAATATCATCAACATGAATCATTATTTCTTGTCCATTACGTCTAACAAGTGCCTCTTTAGGAGCGATATCCATTAATGAACGAATCGATTGTCTTGCTCTATCCATAGAGAATCGCTCAAGTGCTTCACTGATTGCAAAGAGAATAACAACAATGGCAACTTCTGCCCATTCTCCAATAATAGCACCACCTATAACAGCCACTGTCATAAGGGTTTTCATATCAAATTCAAAACGTAGTAAGTTTTGCAAACCAACTTTAAAAAGTGATAATCCTCCGATAAACATGGATGCTAAAAATAATAAGGTAGTAACAATGTTCTCTTCTCCATTCACATACGAAGAAAGATAACCAAAGGCAATCAATAAGGAAGCATAAAGTAGAGCACTATGCTTTTTATAAAACGGCACTTTATCTTCTTTCGTATCTTCTTTTACCTCTTGTGATGCTTGGCGAGCAGATTTTTCAGGTGTCACTTTGAGATTCTCAAATGCACCTGCTTTTTCTAGTTCTTCTATCGTTGCATTACCATAAACAGCAATTTTAGATGCACCAAAATTTACTTTTGCATCCTCAACTCCAGATAGCTGTTTTACATTTTTTTCGAATTTACCCGCGCAGTTTGCGCAAGTAAAGCCTTGTACACGATAGGCCTTCATTTCTTGTTCAGATGTTATTGCCTTTTGATCAGACATTGACATTCACTTCTTTCTTATGTTCTAGTACAATCATCATTATTTGTCTAATATGTTCATCGTCTAACGAATAAAACGCTAGTTTTCCTTCTTTTCTATATCTCACAATCCCCTGCTTATTAAGGGTCCTTAAATGATGAGAAGCATTTGCCACCGTAATACCAATAATATTTGCTATATCACACACACATAACTCTTCATCTTGACACAAAGCATAGGTAATCTTTGCCCTATTTTCATCCGCAATTGCTTTTAACATTTGGGCAACACTAACAATATCGATTGTTTTTAAATCACCTTGTATTCGATTGACCTTTTCCTCGTCATAACAAAAAATTTCACAAGTATCTTTCTTATTCACATTATCACCCCATCTATATTCAAGTGTTTACTTGAATATAGTGTACACCTTTCCTTGGTTAATATTCAAGTATTCACTTGAATATAGTGTACACTTAATAAAAGCCCCCATTTGGGGCTTTTTGTGTTTAAGGATATCGATATACTGTATTAGTGTTTTTAAAGATTCATATCTCGCATAGAATGTAAATCTCTTGCTGATTATTAACTTTGTTGATTATTTTGTATATATGATGTAAAAACAAAAATTATTATAGATAATACTTATTCAATTTATGTATTTTTAATGAAAAATTTATTTTTGATATAAAAAATATTATATCAAGTGAATATTTAAGTTGCATTTTATTGGATTTTAAAAAGTATTATATAAAACGGTCGTTTAATATAAAAATACAACATGCCGGTAAACTTAGTAGAATGAGCAAAAAATGTTATATTTTCTCGTATATTAATCAAAGTCTATTTATTGATGAGATTTGACGTTTTATATAAAAGTCCCTTATTCATAAGGTAGCACATTTAAATCAGCTTTTTTTAACTGTTGGAGATACATATTAGTAGTCGTGATGGATTCGTGACCAGAAATATCCATGACTTCATATAAAGGAACACCATTTGCTAACAGCTTTGTGATGAAAGAGCGTCGGAACCAATGAGGTGAATTGTTTTGTGACGTTAATTGGGAAGAAGCTGCTTGAGTTAATAGTCTCAATGCTTCATACGTAATAGGGTTATCCGCAGCTCTTACATTAAAACAAATATAGGGGTTCGTCACTCCTTCAATTTGCATTAACTGTTTCAGACGGTGAATAAGATGGAATGATTTTTGGGACAACGGAACACGTCGCCATTTTTCACGCTTTCCTTTAAATTCGATATAGTTTACCGGAGAAGCTTCATGAACCTGACTGAACTTTAGTGCTAGTAACTCAGATGCACGCATACCGGTCGTCAATAATAGGTAGCCAATTGTCTCATTTCGTAGTTTCAAAAGTTCGCGGTTCTTATTTTGCTTTACCGTATGACGGAAGGCGAGAGCGATTTCCTCTATCTCCTCAAAATCAATCTCTCGACGTAACGGCTCCGGTTTCATCTGATCTTTTACCTGCAGAGATAGATCACGCGCATGATAGTCATTAATGTGGAGGAAGCGCAGAAAACGTCTTAGCATGGCATTGCGTCGTTTGACAGTCCGTGGCGCGTATTGGTCATGAACGTCTTTCAGATACTCGTGCAGGTTGAGGATTGTCAGCTGTTTCACGCCCTGGGTCTTCGTGACGAAGAATCGCAGGATATAGTCGAGATCCTGCTTGTAGGCTCGCTTCGTATGCGGGCTTTTTTGGCTATAGATTGGGAACAACTCCGTCGCCCAGAACAGCTCAAAAATTTCAAGGTCGCTCAGCGACTCCATGTTCAAATGATTATTCTCTAGCACGGCAAGTAACTTCTCTCGGCTATCGGCAAATGCCAGGGCCGCTTCTTCTTTAATCACGACTTCATTCATTACTTCCTCGTTCATAGTCCATCCTCCCTTATAACTGCTAAACGCTTCCTCTTTTGCTGATTTATTTTTAGGTTTAGTAATCAATTAACATATTTTTATGTAATACATCAAATTATTACTGATATACAAACATATTTAAAGTAATTTGAAACTATAAAACGATGTATTACATAATATTTATATAATTAGTATAACAAACAACAACTTGTGATAATACATAATTATCACAAGTAAATTTTTTTGTTAAAAAGATGACATAACACAATTATTAATAAATAAGAGTAAATTGAAGCTCCAGCAATATTATCATTAAATAAAATGATTCAATATTTCATTTCGTCTCAATAATATAAGAATACTATTAATTTCGAGACAAAATAAAAAATGCTTACAGCTCTAGTCAAGTTTTTTGAACTATTATGCACTAAAGTACCCAGATTCCTAATTTATCCGACCTAACGGCCGAAAATTGATCAGACTAACCCCGTCGTCCCGACGGTTGAAGAAGCTAAGATACGTTCTGCTTCTTGTTTGAGATTTAGTCCTGCATTCACATCACGGTCGTGGTGGATGCCGCAACTCGAGCATGTCCATTCACGCAAACTAAGATGTTTCACGTCTTTGTGTTGATATCCGCAACTGGAGCACAGTTGACTAGAGGAAAAGGTCCTGCCGACTTTCACGACGGTCTTCCCGTATCATTCTGTCTTGTACTCCAGCATGCGGAAGAACTCAGACCAACTGACGTCCGAGATGGCCGTGCTTAACTTGCGATTCTTCTGCATGTTCTTCACCTGCAAAGTCTCGATCCCGATGATGTCGTGATTTTTGACGATCTCGGTCGATACCTTGTACAGGAAGTCTGTTCGCTTGTTGGCGATCTTCTCGTAGATGCGGGCAACCTTCCGCTTCCGCTTCTGATAGTTCCTCGACTCGGAAAGCGTAACTTTCTTGTTTAAAGCGATGCGTTGACGGCGGGAGAGCTTGCGCTGTTCGCGCGCCAGTTTCTTCTCGAGCGTACGGAAGTAACGGTCGTTCTTATAGACCGTGCCGTCCTACAGGGTGGCGAAGTTCTTGAGTCCGACGTCGACGCCGACAGATGAACCGGTCTTCGGCAGCTCGTTGGTCTCCTGCTCGACGAGCAGGGAGACTAAGTATTTACCTGAAGCATGACGTCGTATCGTTGCATTCAAGATCCGACCTTTGACCTGCTTGGAGTGAGCGAACCGTACCCACTTCAGTTTTGGAAGTTTGAGCATATTGTCGACGATCGATACTTCAGAAAGTTGAGACTTTTTTTGGATGTTCGTCGTATACGATTGAACAGGATGACGCTTTGACTTGAATCGAGGGCATTCGTTCTGCTTCTTCAAGAAGCGGTTATACGCATCAGCAAGATGTTTGACACTAGTTTGTACGGAGGTGTTGTCCACTTCTTT
>Ga0308171_1001305_pt1 | contig 34914 bp, 29 predicted proteins | sample PhyGR1_FD_202135 | JGI IMG/M metagenome (GOLD analysis project Ga0308171, IMG submission 202135) | Phyllosphere microbial communities from UC Gill Tract Community Farm, Albany, California, United States - DLSLSG.R1 | ecosystem: Host-associated > Plants > Phyllosphere > Unclassified | place: USA...
CTCGCGGCTGGCCTCCGAGAAGTGATAGCGGAAGTCGTTGGGCACCGATACCAGCGGGTTGCCCGTCGGGCGGTTGTTGATCTTGGTCGCGCCGTTGACGAAGCCGTTGGCCGGGTTGAGGAAGTCGCTGAGCGAACGGATATTCCAATTGTCCGGCGCGACGCTCGCAAAGCTGAAATTGCGCTTCTGATAGCTGCCGAACAGCGACACGCCGACGCGCTTCTCGCTGTCGGACCAGCTGACCGTTCCCGATGCCTCGGGCGTGACGCGCGCGCCGCAGTCGATGCAGTCGGCCGAGCTGTTGTCATAGCTGCCCTTGACGCCCAGCGACCCGACCAGGCCGGTATCGGCATTGTCGAGCGGGCGGCGGCTGACCACATTGACCGTCGCGCCGATGCCGCCCGAGGGGATGGCGGCGCGGCCCGTCTTGTAGACCTCCAGCGTCTTCACCCCTTCCGAGGCGAGGTTCGAGAAGTCGAACGAGCGGCCAAAGCCGCCCGCACCGTCGCCGCCCTGGTCGCCGCCGACCGCGACGATATTGGACGTCGCCAACTGGCGGCCGTTGAGCGTGACGAGATTATATTGCGCACCGAAGCCGCGCACCGTGACGGTCGAGCCTTCGCCGTTGCGCCGGTCGATCGACACGCCGGTGATACGCTGCAGCGATTCCGCCAGGTTGGTATTGGCGAACTTGCCAATATCCTCCGCGCTGATCGCATCGACGACGCCGTTGGAGTCGCGCTTGATCGCGATCGACCGCTCCAGCGAGGCGCGGACGCCGGTGACGACGATGTCGCTCGAATTGGTTTCGGGCTGGGGATTGGTCGGGCTCGCCTCGCCCGGCGGGGGCGTCTGGCTACCGGTATCGGCCTGGGGCGTGCCTTGTTGCGGATCGGCCGGTGCCGTCTGCGCCTGCCCCTGGGAGGCCAGCAGCAATCCCGCCGTCAGCCCCAGAACCGATGTCGAGCGCACGAGCACGCGCGCGAGCGTCTTCCCCTTCATGTCACCTCTCCCTTTGCGACCTTCACGGACCGCGTTTCACCGATCGCGTCGGCGTATTATTTTGCCATATCACGCTATACGGCATGACATCGGTGTCAACAAAATTGACCGGCGCCGGGATCGCCGGGTGAATCAACCGGATGACTGTGGTTCCGCCGCCACACTCCCCTTGTCCTTCGCGACGGGAGCAGCGCGTTTCGCAGGGCGCGCCGTCGGCGTCCTGATACTTTCCGGCTTTCGCGACGACGATATCGATCGCCCGTCTCCTATCGAGACTGCCCCGGAGGCACGGCATGATTGCGGGCCGCATCCGATTGCATAAGATGACGCCATGTGGGACGCTTGACCCCGGCGTGCCGCTCCTTGTCTTCCGGCCGGATGTTTCGATGAAGGCGCTTACCATCAAGGACGTGGCCCGGCAGGCCGGCGTTTCCCCCAAGACCGTCTCGCGCGTCATCAACGGCGAAGCGCATGTCCGCCCGGCGGTGCGCGAGGCCGTCGCGCGCGTCGTGGCGGAATTGAACTACCGGCCCAACACGTTCGCCCGCAGCCTGTCGAGCACCCGCTCCTTCCTCATCGGGCTGTTCTTCGACGACCCGGCGTGCAGCTATGCCAATGACGTCCTGCTCGGCGCGCTCGAACGCGCGCGATCGCTCGGCCGCCATGTGGTCATCGAGACCGTCTCGCTCGACCGTTCCGACTGGCAGGCGAGGCTGGAGGACAGCCTGGTCGGGCTGAAACTGGGGGGTGCGATCCTCACCCCGCCCATTTGCGACTGCGCCGACCTGATCGCGATCTTCGAGCGGCATGCGGTCCCCGTGGTCCGCATCGCGCCGGGCAATGATGTCGACCGGACACCCTATGTCAGCATCGACGACCGCGCGGCGGCCCGCACCATGGCGGAGCATCTGATCGCGCTGGGCCACCGTGACATCGCTTTCATCAAGGGCAACCCGACCCATAGCGCGACCCATCGCCGCTGGCTTGGGTTTCGCGATGCCATGGACGCCGCCGGGATCGAGCCCGACGACCGGCTGGTGGTCCAGGGCGACTTCACCTTCCGATCCGGCATCGTCGCGGCGGAGGCTTTGCTCCATGGCCCCCGCGCACCCGACGCGATCTTCGCGAGCAACGACGAGATGGCCCTGGGCGTGCTGGTGGCTGCGATGCGGGCACAGATCGCCGTGCCGCAGAAATTGTCCATCGTCGGGTTCGATGACGCCCAGCTGGCCCGCATGGCCTGGCCACAGCTGACGACGATCCGGCAACCCAATAGCGACATGGCGGCAGCCGCCGTGAGCCTGCTGGCAGACCGCAGCGATGGTCCGGAGAGCGCCCGATCCTCGATCGAGCTTCCCTATGAGCTGATTGTCAGGGCCAGTTCCTGCGGCTCTTGAGGGCGGATGGCGAATGCCAACGCCGCAATGAACCGGGAGGGGTGAGCAGCGCAACGAGGATGCCCGCCATCATCGCGATGCAGCGCGCTATCGCACCAGCAAACGGTGCCCGCGCCGAGCAACGTCGGGTGTTCCCCGCAAGGGGTACGTCATATTCGCGATGATGAAATGGTCGGGGAGAGAGGATTCGAACCTCCGGCCCCTGCCTCCCGAAGGCAGTGCTCTACCAGGCTGAGCTACTCCCCGACTAGAGAGTACGGATCGGTTTTCAGAGCCTTTCGGGAAGGCCGATCCGTGCTGGAGGCGCGCCAATAGCCAGCGGCTCGGATCGGTGCAAGAGGTTTTTTCACCGAAACGAAATTTCTCTTACAGGACCCGCTCCATCCGTCCCGCCAGGTCGACGATATATTGCCAGGCCACGCGCCCCGAACGGCTGCCGCGCCGGGTCGCCCAGTGGACCGCCTCGGCCCCGTCGAACGGCAGGTCGTGGCGCTCGGTGTAGGCGCGGACGATCGCCAGATAGCCGTCCTGGTCGAGCGCGTGGAAGCCCAGGCTCAGGCCGAAACGGTCGGCGAGCGCCAGCTGGTCGTCCACCACGTCGCGCGGATTGATCGCGCTGTCCTGCTCGCTCAGGTCGCGGGGCAGCAGGTGGCGGCGATTGGCGGTGACCAGCAAGCGGACATGCGCGGGCCGCACCTCCGCCCCGCCGTCGAGCAGCGAGCGCAGCTTGCGCGCCTCGCCCGCCTCGTCGAAACCCAGATCGTCGATGAACAGCGCAAAGGCACGGTCCACCCCTTCCAGCAGCGCGAACAGCGTGGGCAGGCTGTCGAGCGTATCGACCGACACCAGCGCCAGACGACCGGGCCGCGCCGCCTGTACGGCTGCGACGCTGGCCTTCACCAGCGCCGACTTGCCCGTGCCCCGCGCGCCCCAGAGCAGCACATCCTGCGCCGCATGCCCCTCGGCCAGCCGGGTCAGATTGGTGAGCAGCGCCTCGCGCTGACGGTCCAGCCCCTGCAACAGGTCCAGCGGCAGCGGCGCGAAGCCGCGCACCGGCCGAAGCACGCCGTCACGCCACAGATAGGCGGGATGCGCCAGCGGATCGGCGGAGGCGATGGGCGCGGGGGCCAGGCGTTCGAGCGCGGCGGCGATGCGCTCCAGCACGGAAACGGGAAGTTCGGTCATGCCCGCGCTTCTACGGCGCGGACACCCCGCTGCAAAGACCGGCGGGCGTCAGAGCGCGGCGCGATGCCCCGCAATGACCGGATTGCCGGGGGCGAGCGCCAGCGCCTTGTCGAACAGCTGACGCGCGCCATCCGACTCGCCCGCCGCCGCCAGCGCCACGCCATAGGCATCCGCCGCCGCCGCGTTCATCGGCGCCAGCCCATAGGCAACGGCGCCGTAACGCCGCGCGACCAGCCCATCCCCCGCCCCGGCATAGGCCAGCGCCAGATCGTGGAGCAGCGCGACGTCGTCCGGCCCCAGCTGCATCCGCAATCCTTCGAGCGTTTCGATCGCGGCATCCCATTCCCCGGCGGCCAGCTGCCACCGTGCGAGCAGACGGCGCGCGGGCACGCTCTGCGGGTTTTGCGAGAGATACAGGCCGAGCGCGACGGCGGCATCCCTGGCCCGCCCGGCTCGTCCATAGCCGTCGACCAGCCGCAGCATCGTCGGCTCGTCGAAGGTCAGATCGGCTGCCCGGGCATAGGGGCCCAGCGCCTCCGCCGGGCGGCCGATGGTCGCCAGCACATCGCCATAGGCCAGCAGCGCGGCCGGGGCGCCCGGCGTGGCGCGGACCAGCGCCTGCGCTTTGGCAAGCGCGCCCGCCCTGTCCCCCTGGCTGGCCAGCGCGCGAATGACCCCCAGCGCATAGGTCGGGTCGGTCGGCGAGGTTTCCGCCGCGATGGTCAGGTCGCCCAGCGGGCGGTCGGGGCGAAAGATCGCCGCCTCGCCGACATGCGCCTGCGCGATCCGGTCGACCAGGCCCGCCACCTCCCCCGCCGGGGCCGCGAACGCCGCGAGACGCAGCGCATAACCATCGGCATCCGCGCGGCTCAGGATCGGGCGAAGCGTCGCCAGCGCGGCCGGGCGATCCCCCGTCGCGATCTGTGCCGCCGCCAGCAGGCGACGGGCGGCGACGTTCATCGGCTGCATCGCGACGAGCCGCCCCCACACCCGCACCGCCCGCTGCGGCCGCCCCTGGGCATAGGCCAGCAAACCGTTCAGCAGCACGACGGCGGGACGATAGGACAAGGCGCCGCGCGTCTGCTCCAGCACGCCCTCCGCCAAGGCGAAACGCCCGGCCCGCGCGGCGATCACCGCCTGGAGGTAGAATGCCTCGGGACTGCCCGGCTCGGACACCAGCGCCCTGCGGGTCGCCGCCAGCGCGTCGCTCGAACGGCCGCTATCGCCCAGCGTCGCGGCATAACGGATCAGCGCCGGATGATAATAGGCATCGCGCCGCAACGCCGCCTCGAACCAGGGCAGGCTCGCCGCCAGGCCATAGCGCGCGCGCACCACCTCCGCCTGCAGGGTCAGCGCCGCCGGATCGGCGGGGGCCAGCGCGGCGGCGCGCGCCGCGGCCTCGCTCGCGCCCAGCATGTCGCCCGCGCCGAACCGGCTGCGACCCAGATCGGTCCAGCTTCGCACATCGTTCGGAAAGCGCGCCACGACCGCTTGCAACATCCGGCGAAGCGTCGCGCCACCGGCGCGGGCGGCACGAACCTGGGCGGCGGCGCGCATCATCGCGGCGTCCTGCTGCGCGGGCATGCGATCGACCACCTCTTGCGCGCCCGCCAGATTGCCCAGCGACCAGCGCGCCTCCGCCCGTGCGGCCAGCGTCTCGACCTCTGGCACGCCGTCGGCCAGCGCGCGATCCAGCGCCGCCTCCGCCGTCACCCCCTGCCCCAGCAACAGGCTGGTCCGGGCGAGCATCATCTGCGCCGGCCCCGAGCGCGGCGCGGCGGCGGCGGCCTGGAGCGCCTGGTCGTGCGCGGCGTGATAATTGCCCGCTTCCAGCGCGACGCTCGCCTTGCGCAGCGCCAGCACGGGGTCGACCGGCGGCTTCGCGGTGAACAGCTGGACCAGCAGCGCCCCCACCGCCAGCGCGATGGCCGCCAACACGGCCACCAGCCGGACGCGAAGCGGCAACCGCCCCCGACGCCAGAGTCGCCGCTTGCGCCGCAGCATCGGATAGGGGCTGGCCGCCGGGGCCCCCGGCCCGGCCGCGTCGCTCACCGCGCGCCCGACGGCCACAGGATGACCCGCAGCGTCTGGAGCAGGATCAGCGCGTCGAGGAAGGGCGAATAATTCTTGGCGTAGTACAAGTCATATTCCAGCTTGTGCCGCGCATCGTCGATCGAGGCGCCATAGGGATAGTTGAGCTGCGCCCATCCGGTGATCCCCGGCTTTACCATATGCCGTTCGGCATAAAAGGGAATTTGCTGTTCGAGCTGTTCCACGAATTGCGGGCGTTCGGGGCGCGGGCCGACAAAGCTCATCTCGCCCTTCAGCACCGACCAGATCTGCGGCAGTTCGTCGATCCGGACCTTGCGGATGAAGCGGCCGACGCGGGTGATGCGCGGATCGTCCTTTTCCGCCCAGACCGCTTGCCCGGCCAGCTCGGCATCCTGCCGCATCGAGCGCAGCTTGGGGATGTCGAACGCCTGGTTGAACAGGCCGACACGGCGCTGGCGATAGAAGACGGGTCCCTTCGACTCCAGTCGGATGGCGATGGCGGTGATCGCGATGATCGGCACCGCCGCGACCAGCAGCGCCAGGCTGACCGTGACGTCGAACGCCCGCTTGAGGATCACCGAGCGGACCCGCCCCGACGAGAAGCCGTCGGAGAAGATCAGCCAGCTATGGCTGACCGAGGCCAGGTCGATCCGCCCGGTTTCGCGCTCCAGAAAGCTCGACAGCTCGAACACCTGCACGCCCGCCGTCCGGACACGCAACAGGTCCTGATAGGGCAAGGCGCGGCGGCGTTCCTCCAGCGCCAGCACGACCTCGACCACCTCGCGACCGACGACGAACGCCTGGAGATTGGGAATATCCTCGCGGTGAATGGCCTGGGGCAGCACCCTTTCGGCGTCGGACATGGCGATCACCCCGACGACCAGGAAATTGGCGCCCGGCCGCTCGGCCAGCTCGACGATCTGGGCGGCGCGGGGCCCCGCCCCCATCACGATCACCCGCCGCTTGAACCGGTCCCCGCCCAGCAGCCGCCCCAACGCGCCACGCATGACGACCAGCAGAAGGATCGCGAACATCATCGCGAACAACAGGCTCGATCGCCAATAGGAGACCGCCGGAAAGAAGAAGAAGATCAGCGACAGGAAGATAACGCCCAGCGATACCGCGACCATCAACCGCGCCGCCGCGAAGCGCAACGACAGAAAGGACGCGGTCGAATAGGCCCCCACCGCCAGCAGCGCGACCTGAAGCGGCGCGGCAAAGCTCAATATCTGTGGCCAGCGGTCGATCGCCGCACCGACCGGATAGCCGATCTGCCAGGCCCGCAACCGCCACCCCAGCTCGGAGGCGAGCAGCAGCAGCGTGAAATCGACCAACCCGAGCAGCAGAACCGCATGGGGGACATAGTGTTTGAACACACGGATCATCGACCGGACGCTGCTCGTCCCTCCCTTGCACGCACGACTGTCCCAATTTTTACACGGAATGACAAACGAAGCGTGAAGATATGCGTTATGGGCGCGTTATAGGCGAAACCGTCATCCGATCGGCGATGGCGGATCAACAAAGGGGCATTCATGCACAATCCGATCGTTCCGGTCATCCTGTCCGGCGGCTCCGGCACGCGACTGTGGCCCATGTCCAAGCCGGAAATGCCCAAGCAGCTGCTCGCGCTGACCTCGGACGAGACCATGTTGCAGCTGACCGCGCAACGCACCAATTCGGAAGACTTCGCGGCACCGATCATCGTCGCGGGCCAACGTCATGCCGATCTGGTCGAGAACCAGCTGGTCGCCGCAGGCACCCCGGCCCAGGCGCTGATCCTCGAGCCGGTGGCGCGCAACACCGCGCCCGCCATCGCACTCGCCGCGCTCGCTGCCAAGCCCGAGGACGTGCTGCTGGTCATGCCGTCCGACCATGTCATCGCCGATCTGGATGCGTTCCACGCCGCGATCCGCGCCGCGCTGCCCATGGTGTCGCAGGGCTGGCTCGCGACCTTCGGCATCTCGCCCGACAAGCCCGAGACCGGCTATGGCTGGATCCAGGTCGGCCGCGAGATCGCGCCGGGGGTCAACCAGGTCGCGCGCTTCGTCGAAAAGCCCCGCCTGGAACGTGCCGAGGCGATGCTGGCGCGCGGCGACTATGCTTGGAACGGCGGCATCTTCCTGTTCCGCGCCGACCGCTATCTGGAGGAACTGGGCCAGCACGCCCCCGAAATGCTCGTCGCCGCCGAAAAGGCGATGCGCGGCGCCACGCATGAGGGCAAGCGCATCTGCCCCAACGAGGCCGACTTCGCCGCCTGCCCGTCCGATTCGATCGACTATGCGGTCATGGAGCGCGCCGATCGCGTCGCGGTGGTGCCGGTCGCGATGGGCTGGAACGATGTCGGCAGCTGGGACGCGCTGCACGCGATCAGCGAGCTGGACGGTTTCGGCAATGCACATCGCGGCGAAGTGCTGGCGATCGATACCAAGAACTGCCTGATCCGCACCGACCGGGTGCGCGTCGCGGCGGTCGATGTCGAGAATCTGATCGTCGTGGCGAGCGGCGACGACATCCTGATCCTGCCGCGCGGTCGCAGCCAGGACGTCAAGAAGCTGATCGAGGCGATGAAGCGCTGATCCCCGACCGGCGGGCGGCCGTCCTGGTCGCCCGCCGGTGTCAGCCGGAGCGCCGGTCGAGCGCCGCGAGTATATCCGAGACCGTGGTGGACAGGACGCCCCGTTCGGCCAGCCGGTCGAACACCGCATCCCACCACCGGTCGAACTGCACCCGGTCCCGCGCATCGCGGACATAGGGCGTATGCCCCGGCTCCAGCGTCGGGGAATGAAAGGAAAAGACTAGCAAACGGACTCCGTCCTGCAATGCCCGGTCGACCCCCCCCAGCGCATCGGCGATACCCACCCCTTCGGGCGTCAACGGTATCCGGTTGAGCAACCCCGCCCGTGCCAGCATTCCGCGACCATATGGGACCTGCCCCGTGCACCGATGGAGGCGCGGTCCGCATCGCCGCAAGCGCCCGTCGAACACGCTGGTCAGCGGCAACTCGATCATCCCGTCACGGCGAAAGCCATACGCCGCGATGCCGCCGAAATCCATGCCCCCTTCGTCGCCATAATCGTGCAGCGCGCGCATCGAGCTGTCGATCCGATAGCCCCGCTCCGCCAACAGGCCCAGCGAGGACGGCCCCAGTCCGTAGCGCCCCGACCGGAAGATACGCGGCCGCATGCCGAAGCCCTGCGCCAGCGCCTCGGTCAGCATATCCAGTTTGGCCGCCTCCAGCGCGAGGGGCAGGTTGCCTGCGTGGCTGGTGAAGGAGTCGACCACCTCCCGGTAGGGCGGGGTGACCCAGGCATGGAGCTGCGCCCCGATTTCCGACCGCCCGTCGTTCAGGCACTCGGACAGGATCGCGACCGACGCCGGATCGACCGCGACCGGATAGTCGACCATGCAGGTCAGCCCGACGCCCGCTGCGGCAAAGCGCCGATGCGCCGCCGGGAAGGCCCGCATCGCCGTCGTCGCACGGTGCCGCCGATCGAGCGGCGCGGACCAGTCGAATTCCTCCTCGACATCGACGGTGACCAGGAAGCGGGTGCCGAAATCGGCGGGCCAGTCGATCCGTTCCTCCGCGCTGGGCGGGTCGGGGCGCCAGGGCCGGGTCGACATGGTCGGCTTCAGCGGCGCGACGCCTGTCCCGCGCGCTGCTCCCCGCCGAGCGGCAGCGCCAACACGACCCGGTGGAGCCCGATGGTCAGGCCGCCCCCCATCTCCGCGCCCAGCTTGTCGATCAGCCGCAGCGAAAAGCCGGTGCCGAGCAGCGGCGCACCGTCACGCTGATCCTCGTCGCCCGCTTCGCTGAGCAGCGCACCCTCGGTCTCGACGGTCAGGGCCAGCGGCCGGTCGACGCGCAGCACCGCCATGCCCTGATCGATCGCCAGCCCGGCGGCCAGCCGCTCGCCGACCACGCAATTGGACAGCAGGACCGAGAAAAGCCGGGTGATCAGCCGCTCGCTCGCGCGATCGTCCGCCAGGGCGGTGATCGCCTGCTCGGGCGCCTCGAACCGGATTTCCGCACGGCGCAACTCGGCCAGCGGGTGCAGTTCGGTCAGGATGCGCCGGATCAGCGGCTCGAGCGGCACGACGGTCGGTCGCAGCTCCAGCACCCGTCCCTCGATCCGCGCCGCCGTGTCGAGATCCTCGACCGAGGCGAGCAGGTCCGCCGCCATCGACCGGATGGCCGATGCCCGGTCGCGATAGACCGGCGCGACGGGGCCGAGCAGTTCGCTTTCGATCAGCTCGGCAAAGCCCGCCACCGCATTGGCGGGGGTGCGGAGTTCGTGGACCAGCTGGCGTAGCGAATCGGACGAGGCCTTGTCCGACGCCATGTCGGCACCGACCGCATTGGCAATCTCGTCGCGCCGGGGCCGCCGCCCGCTGCCGCGATAGCCCAGAAACTGGCCGGTCAGCGGGTCGAAATAGGGCATGGCCGAAACCCGCCACGATCCCGCCGCTTCCGATGCGCCGCCAATCTCCAGCCGGGCGTCGCGGAAGGGCGAGCGGCGACGAAACGCCCCCATCGCCACACCGTCGAATTGCGCCAGCCCCTGCATCACGGTCTCGGCGATGCTGACGCCGACCAGCGGCCCGCGCGCGACGCCATCGACGCCCAGGATCAGTCCGCGCGTGTCGGTCTCGAAATCGAAATGCGCCGGGCCCGCATGGCTAGGGGTCGCCCCCGCCACTTCTTCGCGGCGCTGGTTGAACGCGTCGATCCGGGCGACCAGATCGGCGATCTCATAGCGCGGGGGCGCGGAAGCGGGCTCGGCATGGCGCATCGCCTCGGCCATGAAGGGCAAGGTCCGGGCCACCTGCCCCAGCGCCACGAACGGCGTGGCGGGCTGGGTCGGCACGGGATCGAGCAGGATCGACAGCGGCGGCTGTTCGGCGACCGGCGGCTCCTGCGGCGGCAATGGCGCGGCGGCGGGCGGCGGCGGGGCCGTGTCGCGGGGGATCGGCCAGCTTTGCGGCTGGGATGGGGTCGGCGCCACGGTGACGGGTTCGGGATCGGCCACCGCCTCCACGCCGAAGTGCGGCAGGACGAAATCGACCGCGCCGAAGCTCTCCAGTCCCCGCTGCACCGTTTCCGACAGGTCGCGGCGATGACGGAGGATCGATCGGGTGCCGGGCGTCAGCCGGGGCAGGATCGCCAGCCAGTCCGCGTCCGCCAGGGTCACCGAGCGCAGGACCGGCCCCGCGACGGGCAGATCGTCCTGGGCGAAGAAGGCGACCAGCGCGACCGGTGCCGGGCCCTGACGCAGCATGCGGGCGCTGGCGGCGCGAACGGGCTCGGGCACGATATCGCGCAACGCCGCCAGTCGCGCCAGCATCGGCGGATCCGCGGGAACCCGCCCGCGACTCATCAGGTCGACAAGCTGCCGCCAGGCAGTCTGCGCACCGAATGGCGTCGCAGTGTCGGCCGAAAGAATCGTCGCCAGACTGTCGTCGAACCGCACAGAGCTCCCTTTACGCTTGGGCCATGGCCCCCGAGGACCCTGACGTAACGTCTTTATCCTTCCAACTGGTAACCTGCAAATATCACGCGACATGCCGTTGCAAAGTGAGACAATTGCGGTAGTGCGTAATTTTCTTATATCCAGCCGCAAACGAACATAGGGAATCGGCTTTTTATGTGGAGTATCGTGTAATGGCGCTCGATCGCATCGATCGGCAGATCCTGGCGCTGTTGCAGGCCGATGGCCGTATGACCAATGTCGAACTCGCCGAACGCGTCGGTTTGACCGCCCCGCCCTGCCTGCGTCGCGTCCGCGCGCTCGAGGAAGCGGGGGCGATCCGGGGCTATCACGCCGATCTGGACGCCGCGCGTCTGGGCTTTCCGATCACCGTCTTCGCAATGGTGTCGCTGCGCAGCCAGGCCGAACATGACCTGGCCGCGTTCGAGGCGCATGTCGCCGGTATACCCGAAGTGCGCGAATGCCATATGCTGAACGGCGAGATCGACTTCATCCTGAAGATCGTGGCGTCGGACCTCAAGAGCTTCCAGGAAATCCTGACCGGGCATCTGACACCGGCGCCCAACGTCGCCAGCGTCAAGACCTCGCTGACCATTCGCACCGCCAAGCAGGTGTCGGGGATCCCGATCGAAGCGGACTGACCCACGGGTTTCGGCAAGACAGGAAACCGGCCTTCCGCGAGGGGGGCCGGTTTTTTCTTGGGCCTCGATCTGCCGGGGCAATTCCATTTCCGGGGATCGCGTGGCCTTCGACTTCGCTCAGGCTGAACGGAGGGCGGAACGCGGGCGGCGCCTGGGGCTGCTGACCCGACAGCTGTTCGCGCTGAGCGAGGTCGAAGCGCACGCCCTGCGGCCTCCCTCCAGGCGAGCGCAATCCCGTGGCCTTCGACTGCGCTCAGGCTGAACGGAGGGCGGGGCGCAGGCGGCGCTTGGGGCTGCTGATCCGACAGCCGTTCGCGCTGAGCGAAGTCGAAGCGCACGCCCTGCGGCTTCCCCCCAGGCGGGCGCAGTCCCGTGGCCTTCGACTTTGCTCAGGCCGAACGGAGGGCGGGGCGCAGGCGGTGCTTGGGGCTTCTGACCCGACAGCCGTTCGCGCCGAGCGAAGTCGAAGCGCACGCCCTGCGGTTTCCTTCCAGGCGAGCGTATTCCCGTGGCCTTCGACTTCGCTCAGGCTGAACGGCGGGTGGGAGGGAGTTTCGCGCCTCTTCCCCAGAACTAAAAAGGCCCCGGCTTTCGCCGAGGCCTTTCCGCAGGACAGAACCGCGCCGACCGGATCGGCGCGGACGATGACCTTATGCCTGGGTCGAGAGCCAGGCCTTCCAGAAGCCCGCCAGATCGGCGCGCGGAGCGCCCTTCACGGCGTCGAAGGCGGCGGTGGCACCGGCCTTGTCGCCCTGCGCGGCGAGCGCGATGCCGAGGCGGGTGTTCACCTCGCCCGCATCGACACCGCCCTTTTGCAGCGCGGTGCGGTACAGCTCGGCCGCCTTGGCGTAATTGCCCTGGCCGTAATAGGCCTCGGCGGTCAGCGCGGCGAGCTTGCCGTCGCCGGCCGACTTGGCGCGCGCCTCGGTCGGGGCGAGCGAGCCTTCCTGGCGGCTCTTGGCGGCGGCGGCGGTCAGCATCGCCTTGGCGGTGGCGTTACCGGCCGGGATCTTGCCGGTCGCCATGCCTTCCTTCAGGACCGCTTCCGCCTCGGCGGGCAGGCCCTTGTCGGTCGCATATTGCGCATATTCCATATAGTCGTTCTGGTCGGCCAGCGACTTGGAGGCGCGCATCAGGCGGAACAGGTCCAGCTTCTGGTTCTTGTCCAGCGTCGCCAGCGAACCCGGCTGCAGGCCATAGATGACCAGCGCGTTGCGCCAATTCTGCGGCGTCGGATAGGCGACGATCCACTTGCGCATCCAGGTCAGCGTCTCGGGAACCATCTTGCTCTTGTTGGCGCGACCGATGGCGTACTTGTAATAATCCTCCGGCGCCTTCTGGCCCGAGGCGTTCATCTGGTCGATGGTGGTGGCCAGCGCGGCGTTCGCGCCCGCAACGTCGCCCGTCTCCATCTTCGCCTTGACGATCAGCAGCGGCAGGTTGGGGTCGTTGTAACCCAGCTGCTGCGCCTGTTCGAAATATTTCAGGGCGATCGGATACTGCTTGCCGTTATAGGCCAGCGCGCCGCGACGATAGACATAGCGCGGCTTGTCCGTCACCGGGGTCGAGGGGCTGGCGATCAGCACGTCGAGCGGCTTGGCGAGCGGGGCCTCGTCGATCGGCGCGTTCGGGTTCGCCTGCTGCGCGGCGAACAGCTTGCCCGATTCGAGCTCGTAGCGCATCGCGGCCGCGATATACTTGTCGTCCTCGGTCTTGGCCGCGGCCTCGACCGCCGACACCAGCGGATCGGCGGCGGCATAATTCTTCTGCTGCAACACCGGCTGTGCCGCCTGCGCCGCCTTCAGCGCCTCGGGGCTGAGCTTCAGGCCACCGGCTTCCTGCTCCTTGCCCTTCTTCTGCGCGACGGCCGGCGCGGTCAGCGCAACGCCACCTACGCCCGTCGCAAGCACCGCCGCCAGCGCGAGTTTCGGAATGATTTTCATGCGAATTCTCTCCAAGAATAGAGCCTGTCAGGTCCGGAACCGTCGATGGCGCGCTTGTAGGGACAGGTCTCGTCCCGTTCAAGCAAAGCGATGATGCGTGCCACCCTATCCGTCAGCCGCTGAACGCGGATTGAACGCGAACGCTCCGCCCGCTAGCGCGTGCGCCATCATGATTGCCGTCATTTCCCCCGCCAAGACGCTCGATTACAAGAGCCCCCTCCCCGATCTCGCCCCCACCCGCCCGCATTTCGCGGTCGAGGCGGACGCGCTGGCCGCCGCCGCTGCGGGCCTCGGCGAAGAGAAGCTGTCCGCGCTGATGCGCATCTCGCCCGCGCTCGCCAAGCTGAATGCCGAGCGGTTCCGCGACTTCGCCGACGCGCCCGAGCGGCCCGCGATGTTCGCCTTTGCGGGCGACGTCTATACCGGGCTGGAGGCCAAGACGCTGGACGAGCCCGCGATCCTGTTCGCGCAAGATCATCTGCGGATGCTGTCGGGGCTTTACGGGCTGCTCCGCCCGCTGGACGCGATGCGTCCCTATCGGCTGGAAATGGGCACGCGCTGGGCGCCGCGCGGGGACAAGCTGACCGACTGGTGGGGCGACCGGATCGCCGCGCGCCTGGCCGAGGAGGTCGAGGCGGAGGGGACCGGCACCATCCTGAATCTGGCCAGCCAGGAATATTGGCATGCCGTCGACGGCAAGCTGCCCGCGTCCATCCGCGTGATCGGCGTCGATTTCCGCGAGGGTGACCGCTTCGTGAGCTTCCACGCCAAGAAGGCGCGGGGCGCCATGGCGCGCTGGATGGTCGAGCATGCCATCACCGACACCGATACGATGCGCGGTTTCGATAGCGACGGCTATGCGTTCGATGCCGAGGCGAGCACGCCGACCCTATGGAGATTCGTGCGATGAGCGAGTGGAAACGGGCGATCGTCATCGGCGCTTCGGGCGGGATTGGCGGAGCCCTTGCCGACGCGCTGGAAGAAGAAGGGATCGCCGTCGCCCGCTTCGCCCGCTCGATGACCGGCGACGCGCATATCGATCTGGAGGACGAGGCCAGCATCGCCGCCGCCGCCGCGCGAATCGCCAGCGGCCCTGCCCCCGATCTGGTGATCGTCGCCACCGGCCTGCTGCATGACGGCGAACAGGGGCCAGAAAAGGCGATCGACCAGCTGTCGCCCGCATGGCTGGCGCGCAATTTCGCGGTCAATGCAATCGGCCCGGCGCTGGTCGCCAAGCATCTGCTGCCGCTGATGCCGCGCACCGGCAAGACGATCTTCGCGGCGCTGTCGGCGCGGGTCGGGTCGATCTCCGACAACCGGATGGGCGGCTGGTACGGCTATCGCGCGTCCAAGGCGGCGCTGAACCAGTTCATCCGCACGCTGGCCATCGAGCACAAGCGGCGCAACGACCGTTCGATCGTCGTCGCCCTGCACCCCGGCACCGTCGATACCGCGCTGTCCAGGCCGTTCCAGGGCAATGTCCGCCCCGGCGGCCTGTTCGCCGCCGACCGCGCCGCCGTGCAATTGCTCGACGTCCTCGACGGACTGCGCGCGCCCGACAGCGGCAAGCTGTTCGACTGGGAGGGCAAGGAGGTCCAGCCCTGACCCGTCAAACCCCTTGTTACGACAACGTCTGTTACGACAACGTCATGACAGAATAGTAACATTTGTGACATGTCACCGAAATCGCCGGGGCGGCATAAGACCCTGGCTGGTCGCCGTTTACTCCCGTCGGCGACCAGCGCCTCGACAAGTCCCGCGATCCTGCTGCCGAGGTGGGGAGCATAGACGCCGGGCCCATCCCCGCCGACCCGCTCCGTGCCCGCCGTTGCTCCCGAACGGCCGCTCGCGAATGGGGTCGCGCGGGGGTGGTCAGGCGGCTCACGCTCGGCTAGTACCCTTGGTTCCCATCTGACCATCAAGCCGGAAAGCAACAGACTTTGGCCGACGAGACGACCCTCGCGGAACCTTCCGATATTTCGACGATCTCCATCGTCGACGAGATGAAGTCGAGCTATCTCGACTATGCGATGAGTGTGATCGTGGCGCGTGCGCTGCCCGATGTGCGCGACGGCCTGAAGCCCGTCCATCGCCGTATCCTCTATTCGGCCGCCGAGAGCGGCTTCGTCGCGGGCAAGCCGTACCGCAAGTCGGCGCGCATCGTCGGCGACGTCATGGGTAAATACCACCCGCACGGCGACAGCGCGATCTACGACGCGCTGGCCCGCATGGCGCAGGACTGGTCGATGCGCGTGCCGCTGATCGACGGTCAGGGCAACTTCGGCTCGATGGACCCCGATCCGCCCGCCGCGATGCGTTACACCGAAGCGCGCCTGGCCAAGGTCGCCAACTCGCTGCTCGACGATCTCGACAAGGACACGGTCGACTTCCAGCCCAACTATGACGGCTCGGAGCGCGAACCCTCGGTCCTGCCCGCCCAGTACCCGAACCTGCTGGTCAATGGCGCGGGTGGTATCGCGGTCGGCATGGCGACCAACATCCCGCCGCACAATCTGGGCGAGGTGGTCAATGCCTGTCTCGCCTATATGGAAAACGGCGCGATCACGGTCGAGGAACTGAACGAGATCGTTCCTGCCCCCGACTTCCCCACCGGCGCGCTGATCCTGGGCCGTTCGGGCGCGCGGTCGGCCTATCAGACCGGGCGCGGTTCGATCATCGTGCGCTCGCGCCACGAAATCGAGGAGATGCGCGGCGACCGCCGGGCCATCGTCCTGACCGAAATCCCCTATCAGCAGGGCAAGAACGCGCTGGTTGAGAAGATCGCCGAGGCCGCGAAGGAAAAGCGGATCGAGGGGATCAGCGACATTCGCGACGAATCGAACCGCGAAGGCGTTCGCATCGTCATCGACCTGAAGCGCGATGCGACCCCCGAGGTCGTGTTGAACCAGCTGTGGCGGCACACCCCCGCCCAGACCAGCTTCCCGGCCAATATGCTCGCCATTCGCGGCGGTCGGCCCGAACTGCTGAACCTGCGCGACATCATCCAGGCGTTCGTCCAGTTCCGCGAGCAGGTCATCACCCGCCGCTCCAAGTTCGAGCTGGCCAAGGCGCGTGAGCGGGCGCACATCTTGCTGGGCCTCGTCATCGCGGTGACGAACCTGGACGAAGTGGTGCGGATCATCCGGGGATCGGCCTCGCCGGTCGCCGCGCGCGAAGCCCTGCTCGCCCGCGAATGGCCGATCGCCGAGATCGCGCCCTATATCCGCCTGGTCGAAGCGGTCGAGAGCGAGGGCTTTGGCGACACCTATCGCCTGTCCGAGACCCAGGTTCGCGCGATCCTCGACCTGCGTCTGCATCGCCTGACCGCGCTGGGTCGGGACGAGATCGGCGACGAGTTGAAGGGTCTGGCAGACTCGATCACCGAGCTGCTCGAAATCCTCGCCAACCGCGTGAAGCTGTACGAGGTGATGCGCGGTGAGCTGGTGGCGATCCGCGACCAGTTCGCTACCCCGCGCCGCTCGGAAATCGCCGCCGCCGCCGATGGCATCGACGACGAGGACCTGATCGAGCGCGAGGACATGGTCGTCACCGTGACCATGCAGGGCTATATCAAGCGCACCCCGCTCGACGCCTTCCGCGCGCAGAACCGTGGCGGCAAGGGCCGCTCGGGCATGGCGACCAAGGACGAGGACGTCGTCACCGAGCTGTTCGTGACCAGCACGCACACGCCGGTGCTGTTCTTCTCGAACCATGGCAAGGTCTATCGCTACAAGGTATGGCGCCTGCCCGAGGGCGGACCCGCCACGCGCGGACGGCCGATGGTCAACCTGTTGCCGCTGGCACCGGGCGAGACGATCTCGACCGTGCTGCCGCTGCCCGAGGACGAGGCGGAGTGGGGCAAGCTCCACGTCATGTTCGCCACCGCCAAGGGCGCGGTGCGCCGCAACTCGATGGACGCGTTCACCAACGTCCCCTCGAACGGCAAGATCGCGATGCGCTTCGACGACGAGAGCGAGGACCGGCTGATCGGTGTCGCGCTGCTCGGTGCCCAGGACGACGTGCTGCTCGCCACCCGCTGCGGCCGGGCGATCCGCTTCGCCGCCGACGATGTGCGCGAGTTCCAGAGCCGTACCTCGACCGGCGTTCGCGGCATCGCGCTGAAGGGCGAGGACGAGGTCATCTCGCTCTCGGTCCTGCACCGCGTCGGCACCACCCAGGAGGAGCGCGAGGCTTATCTGCGCTTCGCCCCCTGGAAGGGCGAGAAGGAAGGCGAGCCCGAGCTGTCGGTGGAGCGGTACGAAGAGCTGCGCAACTCCGAGCAGTTCATCCTGACCGTCTGCGCGAACGGCTATGGCAAGCTGTCCTCGGCCTATGAATATCGCCGCACGGGTCGTGGTGGCCAGGGCATCACGAACATCGACAATATCGCCCGCAACGGCGATGTCGTCGCCAGCTTCCCCGCATCCAAGGGGCATCAGCTGATGCTGGTGACCGACCAGGCCAAGCTGATCCGCATGTCGCTGGCGTCGCTTCGCGTCATCGGGCGCGGCTCGGCGGGGCTGCGGCTCTTCAACGTGGCGGCGGGCGAGCATGTCGTCTCGGCCGCGCGCATCGAGGAGACCGAGGAGGATGCCGAGATGAACCTGGCCGACGGCACGTCCGACATCGCGCCCGAGCCCGACGCGGTCGTCGGCGAGAACCTCGCCGCCGGACCCGAGGATGGCGAATGAGCCAGCCCGCCACCGCCTATAAGGTGCTGACCGCCGATCAGATGGCGGTGCTGGAGCATGAGGGCGCCTTTGCGGGCGCCCCGGTGGATCTGACCGATGGCTATATCCATCTGTCCACCGCCGCCCAGCTGACCGAGACGGTCGACAAGCATTTCGCCGGCCAGGACGACCTGCACATCGCGGCGGTCGATCTGGCGGCGATGGGCGGGGCGGTGAAGTGGGAAGAGAGCCGGGGCGGCCAGCTCTTCCCACATCTCTATGCGCCGCTGCCGCTGACGGCAGTGATCGCCTATGGTCCGATGAAGCGCGATACGGACGGGACGGTCCGCCTGCCCGTTTCGGGGTGATCGCAAGGAAATTGATGGCGTTGCGTCACGAAAACGTCATCAATTCCTAACACGGCGTTTACGGTTGATGACCTAGGGACGGAGGCGATGAAGCCGCCCGTCTTCTCCTCCGGGGTCGCCGTGCCCCAAGCCCCGGTGATCGACGCCGATGCGTCGTTGACGGCGGCGATCGGCCTGTTCCGGCAGCATCCCGACATGCGGCTGCTACCGGTGCTGGACGCCGAGCGCCGCCCGGTCGGCGCGATCCGCGAGCGGGACGTGAAGGGGCTGCTCTACAATCCCTTCGGCCATGCGCTGCTGCAAAATCCCGATTTCGGCGCGACGCTGGATGGTTATGTCCGCGCCCATCCCTGTTGCGAGGTCGGGGCGAGCATCGCCGAGAAACTGGCGCTCCATGCCGATTGGGGCGCGCCCGACGCGCTGATCCTGACGAAGAAGGGTGTTTTCGAGGGCACGCTGGATGCCGCCACGATCGCGCGGCAGGCGGCCGATGCGCAAATCGCGCTGGCGCAGGAGCGAATGGCGCGGGCACGTCGGATCGACGGCGCGGCGCACGACTTCCTGGCCGATATCGCCATCCTGTCGGACACGCTGGCCCGCGCGACCGGGGATATGGGCCGCGTGGCGGGCGATCTGGCGCGCTATGCGGGCGAAACCCAGACGGGCGCGACCTGCATGACCGAGGCGGTCGAGCAAAGCCGTTCGGCGCTGGGTGACACGGCGGCGCGCGGACGGGGCCTGGCCGATGCCTTCGCCTCGATCACCCGCGACATGGACAAGGCGCGCGATATCCGCCGCACGGTCGGCGACCGGATCGCCGCCACCGGCCTCCGCGCCGATGCCCTGGCCGACAGCGCCACCGCGATCGACGCGCTGCTCGCGCTGATCGAGGCGGTATCGGCCCGCACCAACCTGCTCGCGCTGAACGCCGCGATCGAGGCCGCGCGCGCGGGCGAGGCCGGACGCGGCTTCGCGGTCGTCGCGCATGAGGTCAAGGCGCTTGCCAGCCAGACCCGTGAAGCCGCGCAGGACGCCGCGCGCAACATCGCCGAGGTCAAGACCAACCTCCACGCGCTCGTCGCCGAACAGGGCCAGCTTTGCGAGGCGGTCGGGGCGATCGGCGCCATCTCGCAGGCGATCGACCTGGCGGTGGCGGCGCAGGGCGTCGCGACCACGGCGATCGCGAGCAATGTCGAACAGTCGGTGACGGCCGCGCACCAGATCGGACGACAGGTCGCGCAGATCCAGCAGGATGCAACCCGGATCGATCAGGAAGCGGGCGCGCTCCACGGGCTGGCGCAGGCTTTGGGCCAAACCATCGGCGCGCTGCGCGACCGCACGGCCAGCTTCGTGGATCTGGTCGCGGTCTGATCAGACATAGAGGTCGACCACCGTCATCCCCTGCCCCACCGCCTCCAGCAACAGGGTGCGATGGCAATGGCAGGGATCGCGTTCGTAGCAGAGCAAGACGGACGGCATCTCGCCCGCCAGATCGAGCATCCGCGCCGCCGCCGCCTGCGCCTCGGGCAACGCCAGCTGGTCGTCATAGACGTCGCGCAGCGTGTCCACATCGCCCTTCTTGGCCGCATCCCGCCCGCGCTTCGGCGTGCCCAAATCCTTGAGGTGGACATAGTCGATCCCGACCTCGCGCAAGGCGGCGGCCAGCGGCGACTTGGAAAAGCCCGGCCGCCGCGACAGCGGCAGCGCGCGGACATCGATCAGCCGCGCGACCCCCGCCTGTTTCAGCGTCGCGAGGAACCCGTCGACGGTGGCGCCCTCATAGCCGATGGTGAAGATGGTCGTCATGGTCCATGAGGTGGCGGCGGCGGCGCATCGGCGCAAGTGCTTCCACCCCGGCGCTTCCGGGTCTAAGGCGACGCGATGACCTATGACATTCATGTGATCGGCGGCGGGCTGGCGGGCTCGGAAGCCGCGTGGCAGCTTGCGGAAGCGGGGCTGAAGGTGCGCCTGTCCGAAATGCGCGGCGGCGCGGACACCACGCCCGCCCATCATGGCGGCGACCTGGCCGAGCTGGTCTGTTCCAATTCCTTCCGATCGGACGATGCGACCTCCAACGCGGTCGGCCTGCTCCATCAGGAGATGCGCGCGCTCGGCTCGATCATCATGGCCAAGGGCGACGTCCATGCCGTGCCTGCCGGTTCGGCGCTGGCGGTGGACCGCGACGGCTTTTCGGCCGGGGTCACGGCCGCACTCGCGGCGCATCCCAACATCACCATCGTTCGCGAGCGAATCGATGCGCTGCCGGAGGGGCCCGCGATCATCGCCACCGGCCCGCTGACCGCGCCGTCGCTGGCGGGCGGCATCGGCGAGGCGACCGGCGCGGAGGCGCTGGCCTTTTTCGACGCGATCGCGCCGATCGTCCACCGCGAGTCGATCGACATGGACGTCGCCTGGTTCCAGAGCCGCTGGAACAAGGGCACGGGCAAGGATTACATCAACTGCCCGATGGACAAGGACCAGTATCTGGCCTTCCATCAGGCGCTGCTCGACGGCGAAAAGACCGAATTCCGCGAGTGGGAGAAGAACACGCCCTATTTCGACGGCTGCATGCCGGTCGAGGTCATGGCCGAGCGCGGGGTCGACACGCTGCGCTTCGGGCCGATGAAGGGCGTCGGGCTGGACGATCCGCGCACCGGACGCTGGCCCTATGCGGTCGTCCAGCTGCGCCAGGACAATGCGGCGGGCACGCTGTGGAACATCGTCGGTTTCCAGACCAAGCTGAAATATGCCGAGCAGATCCGCATCTTCCGCACCATTCCGGGGCTGGAAAAGGCCGAGTTCGCGCGGCTGGGCGGGCTTCACCGCAACACCTTCATCCGCTCGCCCGAACTGCTCGACGCGACGCTGCGGCTGAAGTCGCGGCCGAACCTGCGCTTCGCGGGCCAGATCACGGGGTGCGAGGGCTATATCGAGAGCGCGGCGATCGGCCTGCTCGCCGGGCGTTTCGCCGCCGCCGAGCTGACCGGCAAGACCATCGCCCCGCCGCCGGTCGAGACGGCGCTGGGCGCGCTGTTGGGCCACATCACTGGGCTGGCCGAGGCCGAGACCTATCAGCCGATGAACGTCAATTTCGGCCTGTTCCCGCCCATCCCCGGCCGGACCAAGAAGGCCGATCGCAAGAAGATGTACACCGACCGCGCGCGCGAGGCGCTGCCCGGCTGGCTCAACTCTCTTCCGCCGGGGCCGCCTCCGGTGCCTCAGCCGGTGCCGTTCGCGCCGGAGGACAGTTCGCCCGAGCCGGTCGACGCTTGACGGCGGTGGTGGCGAACTCGGCCGCGTTCATCGCCCCCGACCTGTCGCGGTCGGCGGTGGTGAACTTGGTCGTCGCCTTGATTGCCCATTCGTCGAAGCTCAGCCTGCCGTCGCCGTCGCGGTCCAGCTTGGCGTAAGCCTTGCGCCGCGCGGCGAGATATTCCTCGCGGGTGATCGCGCCGTTGCGGTCCTTGTCGTAGCGGTCGAAGCGCTTCTGCTCGCGGGTGCGGGTGGAGGCTTCGGGAAGCGGCGCGTCGTCCTCTCCCGCCTGCGGGGAGGCCGCCGTGGCGGCACTTGCGGCGGGGAGTGGCGATGGCGCGTCGGGTCGGCTGCCCCACAGGAACAGCCCCGCCCCCACCAGTACCAGCGTGCCCAACCCACCGGCCAGATAGCGCCACATCGGTCCCGTCTCCCCCGTCAGACGGGTTATGGTTAACCGGGGTTATATGCGGGCGGCAAGGTGATTCCCTTGGCCTTCGACTTCGCTCAGGCTGAACGGGGTTTTGGTGAGCCGCTTCCCACACTGGGTGTACCCCGGCGAAGGCCGGGGTACAGTTTCTGTGCAGCCCGTGGAGCGCCACGGATCGGCGGGGGAGGCAAAGGTCCCGCGCCGTCGATAGGGCATTACAACTGGACCCCGGCCTTCGCCGGGGTACGGCTACGTCGCAATGCAAAGGACGTCAGCGCCCCGTCAAACCATGCCACGCCAGCCGCACCGCACGGAGGGGATGGCCCGGCAGGCGGTCCGGGTGGCGCAGGCCTTCACGGGCCAGGACACCCAGGCCGCTCAACCCCCGCGTCCCTCGCGCCCGCTTCGACGACAGCGCGGTGTCTAGCTCAGCCGAAGCCTGTGCACCGATTCGATCCGCCAGCCGCTTGTCGCTGACATGCCCGGCCAGGTCGGCCTTGGCCCAGGCTGTCCCGAGAGGCTCCCACCCCTCACCATCCAGCAACCGCCCGATCGAGGCGAACAACACGCCCCCGCGCGCCTGCGCATGACGGGCGACACGCTCGTCATCCAGCGCTTCGCCATCATCGAGCAGCGCTTCCCACCCCTCGATCATCTGCGCCAGATCCGCGCCCCGCACGCCAGCAGGCAGGACCGCCACCGCCAGCCGCTGCAACACCGGATGCGCAGGCGCGGGCTCGCGGTCGAGCTTTTCCAGCGCCTCATACCACCAGGTCAGCCGCATCTGGCCGATCATCGGCTCGGTCGTGCTTTGCAGGATCGAGGCGAGCTGATGGTCGAGGTCCAGCAGCGCCGCGAACCCCTCGCACGCGGCGACAGGCGCATAGCCCACCGCCAGCGCCTGTTCGCGCATCACCGCTTCGATGGCGGGCGGGGGCGTCGGGGTGGCGGGGGCGTCGGTCATCCCCTGCCCTTCGCACGAATGAACCCCATGAAAAAGGGCCTCCCGGTCTCCCGGAAGGCCCCCTTCAATTCACGAAACACCCCACGGCTTAGCCGCGATAGGTGACCTTCTTGACCGCCGCGACGACCTTGTTCGCGTCGACCAGCGCCAGCTTCTCGAGGTTGGCGGCGTAGGGCAGCGGCACGTCCTCGTTGGTCACGCGCAGCACCGGCGCGTCGAGGTCGTCGAACCCTTCTTCCATCACGACGGCGGTGATTTCCGACGCGATCGAGCAGGTCGGCCAGCCTTCCTCGACCACGACCAGACGGTTGGTCTTGGCGAGCGACTTCAGCACCGTCTTGGTGTCGAGCGGACGCAGCGTGCGCAGGTCGATGACCTCCGCGTCGATACCTTCGGCGGCCAGCTTCTCGGCGGCTTCGAGCGCGACGCCCACGCCGATCGAGTAGGAGACAAGCGTGACGTCCTTGCCCTCGCGCATGATCCGCGCCTTACCGATCGGCAGGACGAAATCGTCGAGCTTGGGCACGTCGAACGAACGACCGTACATCAGCTCGTTTTCGAGGAACACGACCGGGTCTTCCGAACGGATCGCGGCCTTCAGCAGGCCCTTGGCATCGGCCGCGTCATAGGGCGCGATCACGATCAGGCCGGGGACCGACGCATACCACGGACCATAGTTCTGCGAGTGCTGTGCGCCGACGCGGCTGGCGGCGCCGTTGGGACCACGGAACACGATCGGGCAGCGCATCTGGCCACCCGACATATAGTTGGTCTTGGCGGCCGAGTTGATGATGTGGTCGATCGCCTGCATGGCGAAGTTGAACGTCATGAACTCGATGACCGGACGCAGGCCGCCCATCGCGGCGCCGGTGCCGACACCGGCAAAGCCATATTCGGTGATCGGCGTGTCGATCACGCGACGGTCACCGAACTCGTCCAGCAGGCCCTGCGTGACCTTGTACGCGCCCTGATACTGGGCGACTTCCTCGCCCATCACGAAGACGCGGTCGTCGGCGCGCATTTCCTCGGCCATCGCATCGCGCAGCGCCTCGCGGACGGTGAGCTTCACCATCTCGGTGCCTTCCGGGATTTCCGGCGAGGCGGGCGCTTCCTGCTCGGCGGCGGCGACCAGCTTCTGCGTGCCGCTCTCCTGCTCGGCAGCGGCAGCGCCTTCCGGCATCGGCGGCGAATTGGAGTCGGTCGCCTCGTTCTTCGGCGCGGCGTTGGCGGCCTCGCCCGAACGGCTGCCCGAGGCAGCGGCGGTCGCGACGTCCTCTCCCTCTTCGGCCAGCAGCGCGATGGCGGTGCCGACCTTCACATTGTCGGTGCCCTCGGCGACGATGATCTTGGCGATCACGCCCTCGTCGACGGCCTCGAACTCCATCGTCGCCTTGTCGGTCTCGATCTCGGCCATGATGTCGCCGGACTTGACCGTATCGCCTTCCTTCACGAGCCACTTGGCGAGCGTACCCTCTTCCATGGTCGGCGAAAGGGCCGGCATCTTGATCTCGATCGCCATCTTAGTAACGCTCCACCAGCACTTCAGTGTAGAGTTCAGCCACATCGGGCTCGGGGGTCTGTTCGGCGAAATCGGCCGCTTCGTTGACCTGCTTGCGAATGTCCTGCTCCAGGACCTTCAGATCGGCCTCGGTCACGCCCTGCGCCTCGAGCAGCTTCTTGACGTGGTCGATCGGATCGGACTTGTCGCGCACGCCCTGCACTTCCTCGCGGCTGCGATACTTGGCGGGGTCGGACATGGAGTGACCGCGATAGCGATAGGTCTTCATCTCGAGGATGACCGGGCCCTTGCCCGCGCGGACCCAGGCCAGCGCCTCTTCGGCCGCGCCACGGCACGCCAGCACGTCCATGCCGTCGACCTGGATGCCGGGGATGCGGAAGCTCTCGCCACGGCGATAGAGCTGGTCCTCGGACGAGGCGCGGTTGACCGCGGTGCCCATGGCATACTGGTTGTTCTCGATCACGAAGATGATCGGGAGCTTCCACAGCTCGGCCATGTTGAAGCTCTCGTACACCTGGCCCTGATTGGCCGCGCCGTCGCCGAAATAGGCGAGGCAGACGCCGCCGTCATTGCTGTACTTGTGCCCGAACGCCAGGCCGGTGCCCAGCGACACCTGCGCGCCCACGATGCCGTGGCCGCCATAGAATTTATGCTCGGTCGAGAACATGTGCATCGACCCGCCCTTGCCCTTGGAGATGCCGGCGGCACGCCCCGTGAGCTCGGCCATGATGACCTTGGGATCGATGCCGTAAGCCAGCATGTGGCCATGATCGCGGTATCCGGTGATCACCGAATCCTTGTCGCCGTCGAGCGCCGACTGCAGACCCACCGCCACGGCCTCCTGGCCGATATACAGGTGGCAGAAACCGCCGATCAGGCCCAGGCCATAAAGCTGACCCGCCTTTTCTTCGAAGCGGCGGATCAGGAGCATCTGCTTGTAGAAATCCAGCAACTGTTCCTTGGTAGCCTGGAACGGTTGCGGTTCGGCGGGACGCTCCCGATTGGGGATGGGGGGCTCGCTGGTACGGCTTGGAGCTTTTGCCACAGTCGGGAACACCTTTGTTTCCGTTAGGGAAGGATGGACGCCTATTGGCGTGCTTTGTCATGAAACTCAATTCCCCCTCTTAATTCCCATTCGGACAGAAGGAATTTAGCGGAGAATAGCTTTGCCTCGGTTGCCTTGACGGCGCGCCGCAGCCTACAACGCTCGCCGACCATGGATAGACCCAAACACCCGTTCCGCATCGCCAATTTCCGCAGCTACTGGCTGTCGCGGTTCAGCGGGACCATCGCGGTATCCGCCATGTCGATCGTCATCGGGTGGCAGGTGTACAATCTGGCGCGCGAGACGATGGACGTCCGGCAGGCCGCCTTCATGCTGGGCATGATCGGCTTCGCGCAGTTCGTGCCGCTGTTCCTGCTGACCCCGATCACCGGCCTGGTCGCCGACAGCGTCGACCGGCGCTGGATCGTGCGGGCGACGACCGGACTGCTGGTGCTGACCGCTGCGAGCCTCTGGTTCCTGACCTGGTCGGGGCATCTGACGCTGGGGGCGCTGTTCACTGCCGCCGTGGCCTTCGGCATCGCGCGTGCCTTTTCGGGGCCCGCCTATTCGGCGCTCGCCCCCAATCTGGTCCCGCGCGAAAGCCTGCCGACCGCCATCGCGGTCAGCTCGATCGCGTGGCAGGTCGGCACCATCGCCGGGCCGAGCGTCGGCGGGCTGCTCTATGCGATCCATCCCGAATTTGCCTATGGCGTCGCCACCCTGCTGTTCGCCGTCGCGCTGCTGTGCATCTTCCTGATCGGCCCGGTGCCGCAGCCGCCCGCGCAGACCGACCGCCGCCCGCTGACCCGAATCGTCGAGGGGTTCAGCTATGTCCGCCGCAACCGGCTGGTGCAGGCGGCGATCACGCTCGACCTGTTCGCGGTGCTGCTGGCGGGCGCGACCTCGCTGCTGCCGGTCTATGCACGCGACATATTGCATGTCGGGTCGCAGGGTCTGGGCGTGCTGGCGGCGGGCATGGGCATCGGCGCGGCGACCACCGCGATCTGGTTCTCGTTCAAGCCGATGACCAGCAATGTCGGGGTCAAGATGCTGGTCGCCGTCGTGGTCTTCGGCCTGTCGATCCTGACCTTCGGCATCGCCAGCCATGTGACCGGCGCTCTGGGGCTCCAGAGCGGCACGGTGGCGCTGGGCGGGGTGAACCTGTTCGTCCACCCCGCCTTCCTGCTCAGCCTCGCCGCGCTGATCTGCGCGGGCGGTGCGGACATGGTGTCGGTCTATGTCCGCCAGTCGCTGATCCAGCTCCACACCCCCGATGCGATGCGCGGGCGGGTGAGCGCGGTGTCGCAACTGACCATCTCCGCCTCCAACGAACTGGGCGAATTCGAGAGCGGGGTCATGGCCTCGATCCTCGGCCCCGTCGGCGCGGTGGTGTTCGGCGGGCTGGGCGCGATCGGCGTCACCCTGCTCTGGTCGCGGCTGTTCCCGGAACTCCGGCGGGCGCGAACCTTTGATCCGCCTGAAATCCTTGCAACCGAACCAACCCACGGAGAAGCCAAGCCATGAAGGCCAACACCATCCTGGAAACGATCGGCAACACGCCGCATGTGAAGATCCAGCGGCTGTTCCCCGGATCGGAGGTCTGGATCAAGTCGGAACGCTCCAATCCCGGCGGCTCGATCAAGGACCGCATCGCGCTCGCCATGATCGAGGCGGCAGAGGCCAGCGGCGAGCTGAAGCCCGGCGGCACCATCGTCGAGCCGACCAGCGGCAATACCGGCGTCGGCCTGGCGATGGTCGCGGCGGTCAAGGGCTATAAGCTGATCCTGGTCATGCCCGAATCCATGTCGATCGAGCGTCGCCGCCTGATGCTGGCTTATGGCGCGACCTTCGACCTGACCCCGCGTGAAAAGGGTATGAAGGGCGCGATCGAGCGCGCGCTGGAGATCGTGCGTGAGACGCCGGGCGCCTGGATGCCGCAGCAGTTCGAGAACCCTGCGAACATCGACGTCCATGTCCGCACGACCGCGCAGGAAATCCTGAACGACTTCCGCGATTCGCCGATCGACGTCATCATTACCGGCGTCGGCACCGGCGGCCATATCACCGGCGTCGCCGAGACGCTGAAGAAGGAATGGCCGCAGTTGAAGGTCTATGCGGTCGAACCCGCCGCCTCGCCGGTCATCCAGGGCGGCCAGCCGGGTCCCCACCCGATCCAGGGCATCGGCGCAGGGTTCATCCCCGCCAATCTCCACACCCAGGCGATCGACGGGGTGATCGAGGTCGATGCCAATGTCGCCAAGGACATGGCGCGCCGCTCGGCCCGCGAAGAGGGGCTGCTGGTCGGCATCTCGTCGGGCGCGACGCTGGCCGCGATCCTGCAGAAGCTGCCCGACCTGCCCGAGGGCGTTCGCGTGCTCGGCTTCAACTATGACACGGGCGAGCGTTATCTGTCGGTGCCGGACTTCCTGCCCGAACAGTGAGCGATTTGTCCCGGCCGCGCGGCGGCATCCGCGCGGCGCTGTTCGTCATCGCCGGTACGGCCAGTGTCGTACCGGCTTTGCTCGTGGCGAACGCCCCTGCCATCCCGAAAACGCACCGCACCGCCACCGAGCGGCTGCGGCAGGTCCCGCGCGTGGTGCCGCCCGCCGAGCTTCCGCCGGTCGAGCCGGTGTCGTTCATCGACATGACGCCCGACGAGGCGCGCGCCTATAACGAAGGCGTCCCCTTCTCGACCGATCCCAACCCGGCCGCCCGCCCCTTCGTCTTTCGGGGCACGGCGGAGGACAAGGCACGCGCGCTCGACTGTCTGGCGGCGGGCGTGCTGTACGAGGCGGGCGACGATGCCAAGGGCGAGCAGGCGGTGGCGCAGGTCGTGCTCAACCGGCTGCGTCACCCGGCTTTCCCCAAGACCGTGTGCGGCGTGGTGTTCGAGGGGCAGGAGCGCAGCACCGGCTGTCAGTTCACTTTCACCTGCGACGGCGCGCTGACCAAGTGGCAACCGCCCGAGGCGGCCTGGACCCGCGCCCGCCAGATCGCCGCGATGGCGCTGAACGGCAAGGTCTTCCGCCCCGTGGGCCATGCCACCCATTACCATACCGACTGGGTCGTCCCCTATTGGCAGGCCAGCCTCGACAAGGTCGCACGGGTCGGATCACATCTGTTCTTCCGCTGGGCGGGCTGGTGGGGCACCCCGCCCGCCTTCAACCGGCACCAGGTCGCGGGCGAGCCGATCATCGAAGCCCTCGCTCCCTTCTCGCCGCCGCATCGGGCGGGCACCGACGCGACCGACGAAGCGGGGGCCGCGCTGGCTGAGGGGGCGGTGGCGGGTGGGACGCTGGCCCCGCTGGCGAGCGACCCGGACATGTTCCTCATCACCCTGCCCACCAACCTGGCGCCCGAGGGCTTCGCCGCCTTCGCGCTGACCCTGTGCGGCGAGCGCAAGCATTGCACGGTCATGGCCTGGCGCGACGCCGCCACCACCCCGCGCGCCGTGCCGCTGGCGCCGACGCAGTTGGAAACGATGGCGTTCAGCTATCTGCGCGATCCGACCACCGGGCTGGAGCGGACGCTGTGGAACTGTACCCTCTATCCGGCGATGCGAGGGTCGCGCTGCATGAAGCGCCAGACGCTGACCGTCATACCGGTGCCCGCGGCGACACCCACGCCCCAGCCCGCCGCGACACCAGCACCGGGCGAACTCGGCGGCGTGAGACGCGCCAGTGCGTCATCGCCCGAAGGAAAACCGTAAGACGCCAGGGCCCGTCCAACCCATCCCCCCACACCCGTTCAGCCTGAGCGAAGTCGAAGGCCAAGGGAAAACCTCTCCGACACCACCATGGGACGACGGCCCGCTTTTCAGGGCCACGTGAAATCGCTCGCGGCCAGCGCCGGGCGTGGCCTTCGACTTCGCTCAGGCTGAACGGAGTTTGGGGAACGGGGGATGGGAGATGGCCGCCCTATCGCGCCCATCGGCATCGCGCCCGCCTGTCCTCCGCCCTTAGTCGCGATGCGTTTCCACCAGCGTCACGAACTCCGCCAGTTCCGCGATCGCGGCATCGATGTCGTGCTTCTGCGCCTGCAGGGCCTCGATCTTGGCGGTGCAGCGGGCGATCGTCACCTCGCGCTGCTGGCGGCGGCCGTCGCCCAGATCGTACAGGTCGATCATCTCACGTATCTCGGCCAGGCTGAACCCCACCCGCTTGCCGCGCAGTATCCAGGCGAGACGCGCGCGGTCGCGCGGCGAATAGATGCGCTGCGTCCCCCGCCGCTCGGGCGAGATCAGCCCTTCGTCCTCATAGAAGCGCAGCGCGCGCGCGGTGACGCCGAACTCGCCGCACAATTCGGTGATGCTGTACGTGTCGCGGTCGGGTTCGGGCGGGGACACGGGATGGGCAGCGACCTTGGCCATGATGCCGGAGGCTAGGGTCCGTTTACGTCAACGTCAATCGCCGCAAAGCGCCGCGCCGTCCGCGCTGCGCAGCGTCCGCGCCTCCGCCATCGACCGGCTGATCCGTTCGACGATCAGCGCCGACAGGCTCGCGCGTCCCGTACACAGCGAGGCGCAGGGCGCGGGCAGCGTCGCGGGAAACTGGATATCGTCGCCGTCGAACCGCGCGGTGAAGCGACAGCCGCCCAGCGCCACGGCCAGGTCGCGCCCCGAGCGTTTGAGCGTGCCGCGCGCGGTACACCCCTGCCCCTCGCCATAATCCAGCATCACGCCGATCCGCCATGATGCGTCCGACCCGCCATCGCCGGGCGGCAGGATGCACATCCGGTCCGAATCGCGCGCCCACATGCCCTCGAGCGGGACGGCCGCCGGATCGGCGACGAGGCCCGCGGCGATGCTGGCGGCCTCCAGCTGCTCGCCCGCCGCATTATCGGCATCGCCGGCGCCCGAACCGCAGGCCGCCAGCGCGGCGGCGAGCATCAGGCCCGCCCAGCCCCGTCTCACGCGACCGGCACCAGCCCGTCGCGCTCGATCCGCCGGAAGAAGCAGCTGCGCGCGCCCGTGTGACAGGCCGGACCAGCGGGGTCGCAGATCAGCCAGAGCGCATCCTGGTCGCAGTCGATCCGCATCTCCACGACGCGCAGGACATGGTTCGAGCTTTCGCCCTTCTTCCACAACCGTCCCCGGCTGCGCGACCAGAAATGCGCCTCGCCGGTGGTCCGCGTGGCTTCCAATGCCTCGGCATTCATATGCGCGACCATCAGCAGGTCGCCGCTCACGCGGTCGGTGGCGATCGCGGTCAGCAATCCGTTGGCGTCGAATTTGGGGTCGAGCGTCAGCCCGGTGTCACGTTGGTCGGCCATGGCGGCATGGTCTAGCCGCAACCGCGCCGCCTTCCAACCCGTCAGCCGTGATCCCGAATCGCGGCGATCAATGCCGCCTTGTCCATCTTCGACCGCCCCGCAATGCCGATCCTGCGCGCTTCCTTCAGCAGGTCGTCCTTGGTCCGGTCCTCCAGATGCGTCGCGCGATGGTCCAGGCTGCCCTTGGCCTTGGCATTGGCGATTCTTGCCGCCTTTTCCTTGGATTGGCCCTGTTTGCGCAGCTCCTCGTACAGGGCGTCATCCTTGACCTGGGGTCCGTGGTCGCGCGCCATATGACATCTCCTGTCTTCGGTGCCGAAACGCAGCCTCCCCGAAAATGATCCCGTCAACCATGACAAACAGGCGACAAACGCGGATGACGTTCCTATATGCGCCCCGTCTGCCCCTTAGTTGCGAACGTTGCGAGCGCCTCTCCCATGCTGACCACCCATCCTTTCGACGACGACAAACTCCGCGAGGAATGCGGCATCTTCGGCGTGTCCGGCGCCAGCGGCGCGGCCGCGCTGACCGCGCTCGGCCTGCATGCGCTCCAGCATCGCGGGCAGGAAGCCGCGGGCATCACCAGCTTCGACGGCGCGCTGTTCCACACCCACCGCGCGATGGGTCATGTCGCGGGCAATTTCGACCGCGACGACGTGATCCGCGGCCTGCCGGGCGATGTCGCCTGCGGCCATGTCCGCTACTCGACCACCGGCGAGACCGCGCTGCGCAACGTCCAGCCGCTTTATGCCGACCTGTCGACCGGCGGCTTCGCCATCGCGCATAACGGCAATATTTCCAATGCGATGAAGCTGCGTCGCGAGCTCGTCCGTCGCGGTTCGATCTTCCAGTCGACCAGCGATACCGAGACGATCATCCATCTGGTCGCGACCTCGAACTATCGCACCCTGCTCGATCGCTTCATCGATGCGCTGAAGCAGGTCGAGGGAGCCTATTCGCTGATCGTCATGACGCCCGAGGGCATGATCGCCTGCCGCGATCCGCTGGGCATCCGGCCGCTGGTCATGGGTCGCCTGGACGGCGCGGTGATCTTCGCCTCGGAGACGGTCGCGCTCGACGTGTGCGGCGCGACCTTCGAGCGCGCGGTCGAGCCGGGCGAGCTGGTCATCGTGCAGGGCACCGAAATCCGCTCGATCCGCCCCTTCCAGGCGGTCGATGCGCGTCCTTGCATCTTCGAGTGGGTCTATTTCAGCCGCCCCGATTCGATCGCGGGCGACCAGTCGGTCTATTCGGTGCGCAAGGAAATCGGCGCGCAGCTGGCGATCGAAGCGCCGGTCGATGCCGATCTGGTCATCCCGGTCCCCGATTCGGGCGTCCCCGCCGCGATCGGCTATGCCCAGCAGTCGGGCATTCCGTTCGAACTGGGCATCATCCGCTCGCACTATGTCGGCCGCACCTTCATCCAGCCGGGCGACAAGGTCCGCCATCTGGGCGTCAAGCTGAAGCACAATGCCAATCGCGCGCTGATCCAGGGCAAAAAGATCGTGCTGATCGACGATTCGATCGTGCGCGGCACCACCAGCCTGAAGATCGTGCAGATGATGCGCGAGGCCGGCGCGGCCGAGGTGCATATGCGCATCGCGTCGCCCCCGACCCGCCACAGCTGCTTCTACGGCGTCGACACGCCCGAGCGGGCCAAGCTGTTGGCCGCCAAGCTCGACCTGGGCGGTATGACCGACTTCATCCATGCCGACAGCCTGTCCTTCGTCTCGATCGAGGGGCTGTACAAGGCGCTCAACGCGGCGCGCGACGGCAAGCCCAGCTATTGCGACGCCTGCTTCACCGGCGATTATCCGACCACGCTGACCGACCATGACGAGACGGCGCCGGTCGACCAGTTCCAGATGCTGGCCGAGCGGGTCGCCTGATGACGGGCGCGCTGTCGGGCAAGCTGGCGCTGGTCACCGGCGCCAGCCGGGGGATCGGTGCCGCCACGGCCATCGCGCTCGGCGCGCAAGGGGCCCATGTCGTCCTGACGGCGCGCACCCCCAAGGGGCTGGAAGAGGTCGAGGAGACCATCTTCAACGCGGGCGGATCGGCCACCATCGCGCCGCTCGACCTGACGGAGAATGAGTCGATCGGGCGGCTGGCCGGCGCGATCGGCGAGCGCTGGCAGGCTCTCGACATCCTCGTGCTGAACGCCGGGATGCTGGGATCGCTGGCCGCCGTGCCCGCGATCGATCCCAAGGAATTCGCCCGCGTCCTGACCCTGAACGTCAGCGCGCAGGCCGCGATGATCTCCGCCTTCGACCCGATGCTGCGCCGGTCGAAGGGCGCGCGGGTGATCGGCGTCACCTCTTCGGTCGGACGCCGCCCCCGCGCCTATTGGGGAGCCTATGGTGCCTCCAAGGCGGCGTTCGAGACGCTGCTCGGTGCCTATGGCGACGAGACGGCCGAGATCAGCGCGATCCGCACCGCCATCGTCGATCCGGGCGCGACCCGCACCCAGATGCGCGCCAAGGCCTATCCGGGCGAAGACCCGGCATCGGTCAAGGCGCCCGAAATGGTGGCGGAGCGGATCACCGCGCTGGCGATCGACGGCTTTGCGCCGGGGCATTTCGAACGGGTGGGTCTGTAACAGGCCATTTGGCTGGCGGCGATGCGTGGGCTTCGACTTCGCTCAGCCTGAACGGACGTAGAGGCACGCCTTTCCCACCAGCCGTTCAGGCTGAGCGAAGTCGAAGCCCAAGGGCAACCCTCACCGCAAGGTCGCGATGATCCCCGCCATCTCGAACACCGTCCCCTGCGCATCCAGCGACAGCCCGCGCGCCGCGCCCGCCAGATCCTGCGCGGCGGCATAGGCATCCAGCGCGACCTTCAGGGCAGCCCCCGACCGCGTCTGCGCCCGACCCGCGATAAAGGCGGGCACCCGGTCCAGAAACGCCTCGTAGCGCGCCTGTGCGGCCTTGCCCGCCAGCGCCTTGGCCAGCTTGACCCGCTCGGCATTGCCCGGATCGCCGCTCTCGGCAATGCACGCGATCGCCGCGTCGAGCCCGGCAATGTCCAGCCCAGCAAAGCGCAGCGCACGGCCCGGCGCGCCATCGGCGGCGGCGACCAGCGCGGCGATCTCGTCCTCCTCGGCCTCGGGCAATTGCCCGCGCAGCACCGTGGCCACCTCGCCGTCCGACAGCCGCTCGAAGCGTAGCAAGCGGCACCGCGACCGGATGGTGGGCAGCAACCGTCCCGGCGCATGGCTGACCAGCAGGAACAGAGTGCCCGCGGGCGGCTCCTCCAGATTTTTCAGCAGCGCATTGGCGCCGCCCCGCTCCAGATCGTCGATCGCATCGATCAGGACGACCCGCGCCGGGCCCATGGCGGGCGCGGTCGCGAACATGGGCTGGAGCGTGCGGACCTGCGCGATGGTGATCGACCGCGCCAGATCCTGATCGGGCTTGTCCGCATCCTTGGGCAGCCGCGCCAGCACGCGGAAATCGGGATGCGACCCCGCTTCCATCAGCCTGGCGGTCGGATGATCGTCGGGCACGGCGAGGCCGGGGGGCAAGCCCCCCGGCCCGCCCGCCCGAGCCAGGACGCGCCGGGCCGCCGCGCGCGCGAAGGCCGCCTTGCCCACGCCCTCCGGCCCGGCCAGCAGCCAGGCATGGTGCAGCTTGGCGCCCCCCAGCGCGGCGGCAAAGGCGGCCTGCGCCGCCGCATTGCCGACCGGC
>Ga0308171_1001309_pt1 | contig 34843 bp, 32 predicted proteins | sample PhyGR1_FD_202135 | JGI IMG/M metagenome (GOLD analysis project Ga0308171, IMG submission 202135) | Phyllosphere microbial communities from UC Gill Tract Community Farm, Albany, California, United States - DLSLSG.R1 | ecosystem: Host-associated > Plants > Phyllosphere > Unclassified | place: USA...
CGGCAACACCTTACCACCCCGTTCCCAGGGCTTCCAGCGCGCCAGTCTGTCGTAGCTGCATCGGTCAGTCTCGGCGACCACCGCTGCGGTGAAACCCCTCTAGGCCCAGCACTGGACCCGGTCAACAACGGATTTTCATTTTTCTGCAAAAAACTTGGAAAATCGTTGAAATACAGCAGCTTGGAGCGGCGCCACCCCTTACTCTCGCCCGGAACCTTATCACCGATCGCGCGTGCAAATCCGAATCATCGTCGCTCAAACGGTCGAATCAGCGTCAGAATCACCCGCCAAATGCGAAAGGGGCGCCCTTCCCATCGGAAAGAGCGCCCCCTTCATCCTATCAAGCCGTCCGATACCGTTCAGAGGCGTCCCACCGTCACCGGCAGTTCGTCACTGCGCTTCAGCGGATTGGCGAGCGGCAATGTGAAGGGCGCCGCCGCGATCTCGAACACATCGCCTTCCTGAGTACGGATGCCATCCGCGAAAGAGAGCGTCGCGGTGCCGAAGAAGTGCACGTGCACATCCCCCGGACGCCGGAACAGCGCATATTTGAAATGATGATGCTCGAGGTTGGCGAGGCTATGGGACATATTGGCCTCTCCCGATAGGAACGGCTTTTCCCAAAGCGTCTCGCCGTCGCGGACTACCTTGCTCGTCCCCTCGATATGATCGGGAACATCGCCCAGCAGCAGCTCGGCGCCCAAAGCGGCGGGACGCAGCTTGCTATGCGCGAGCCAGAGATAATTGTGCCGCTCGGTCACATGATCCGAAAACTCGTTGGCCAGGCACAGACCGAGCCGGTGCGGCGTCCCATCGGGGCCGATCAAATAGATACCCGCCAGTTCGGGCTCCTCGCCGCCGTCCTGCGCGAAGGCGGGCATTTCCAGCGCCTCGCCGGGGCCGACCAATTGCGAGCCGTCGCCCTTGTAGAACCATTCCGGCTGCTGGCCGACCTGGCCTTCGCCGGGCTTGCCGCCCTCGACGCCTTCCAGGAACATCCGCATCGAATCGGTCTGGTGTGCGGCGGCCGCGGCGTCGCGGTGCATCTTGTCGCGCCCCTCGGCCGAACCGAGATGGGTGAGGCCGGTGCCGGTCATCACGCAATGCGCGGGGTCGGCGTGGTCGATCGGGGCGATCAGATGGCCCGCCGCCAGTTCGGCCGCCAGATCGACACTGGTACCCTCGCCGCACGCCAGCGCGGTGTCGAGAAGCGACCGGCCCCCGGCGATGGCGCGCCGGGCCAGCGCGATGACGCTCTCGACGCCCGGTACGAACGCGGCCTGGTCGCCGCGCGCCAGAATGACCGAACGGGTTCCGTCAGGTGCACGATGCTGCAGCAGACGATCAGCCATGAAATCCTCCCCTTATCCTTATCATGAAAAAGGGGCGCGGGCCCGATCCGGCCCGCGCCCCGTCATTCCTCAGCCCGGCTGGCCATCGACCAGGCGGGGCAGCTTGCCGGCCGCTTCATCCTTCAGATCCTCGGGCAGCAAGGCCGCGCTGAGATTCTGATAGGACACCGGCCGCAGATAGCGGTCGATCGCCAGACTGCCGACCGAGGTCGTGCGCGCGTCCGAGGTCGACGGGAACGGCCCGCCATGGACCATGGCATGCGCCACCTCGACACCCGTCGGCCAGCCATTGGCGAGGATGCGGCCCGCCTTGCGCTCCAGCACCGGCACCAGCCGCGCGGCCATATCGGTATCGCCTTCGTCCATCTGGATCGTGGCGGTCAGCTGGCCCTCGGCAGCCTTGAGCACGGCGATCAGTTCGGCCTCGTCGCGGCAACGGACCAGGATCGACGATGCGCCGAACACTTCATGGCCCAGCGCCTCGTCGGCGAGGAAAGCTTCCGCCGTCGTCTGGAAGAAGGCGGCGCGACCGGCGGTGACACCCTCGCCCACCTTGCCCTGCGCGACCGTCTCGACCTTGTCATGGGCGGCCAGCGATTCCGCCGCCTTGGTATAGGCGGCGTGGATGCCTGGGGTCAGCATGGTCTGCGCCGCCGCATCGGTCAGCGCGGTGCGCGCCGCCTCGACGAAAGCGTCCAGCCCCTCGCCCTCGATCGCCAGCACCAGGCCGGGATTGGTGCAGAACTGCCCCGCGCCCATGGTCAGCGAGCCGACGAACGCGGTGCCGAGTGCGCTTCCGCGTGCCTTCAGCGCCTCGGGCATCAGTACGACCGGGTTGATGCTCGACATTTCGGCATAGACGGGGATCGGGATGGGGCGCTCCTGTGCGATCTTGACCAGCGCCAAGCCACCGGCGCGCGAGCCGGTGAAGCCGACCGCGGTGATGCGCGGGTCACGGACCAGCGCGCCGCCCAGTTCGTTGCTGGGCCCGGTCAGATGGCCGAACACACCCTTGGGCAGACCGCAGGCGGCGACCGCCCGCTCGATCGCACCCGCGACCAGCGCGCCGGTCTGCGGATGCGCCGGGTGGCCCTTGACGATCACCGGGCAACCGGCGGCCAGCGCCGAAGCCGTATCACCGCCTGCAGTCGAGAAGGCGAGCGGGAAATTGGACGCGCCGAATACCGCGACGGGGCCCAGCGGCACCATGCGCAGGCGCAGATCGGGGCGCGGCAGCGGCTGGCGGTCGGGCATGGCGGGGTCGATGCGGACCTGCAGATAGGCCCCGGCACGCAGCACCTTGGCGAAGAGACCCAACTGGCCGACGGTGCGGCCACGCTCGCCCTCCAGACGCGCGCGCGGCAGGCCGCTCTCGCGCATCGCCGCCTCGATCAGTTCGTCGCCGATGGCCATGATCTCGGCACCGATCTTATCGAGGAACGCGGCGCGATCCTCACGGCTGGTCGCGCGATAGATGTCGAACGCCTCCTCGGCGGCCGCGCAGGCCGCATCGACATCGGCGGGGCCATGGACCGCGAAAGCGTCGCCCACCGGCTGTCCGGTGGCGGCGTCGATCGAACGGAAATCGGTCATAGGGGAAGCTCCTTTATATTACTCCGACATATTCGTTTGACGGAGTGATGGCAATGTTAAAGGTTGTGCGTAATGATGGGGGCGGAGAGGTACGATCGATGAGTGACAGCATGACGAACGGGGATGCGACGCCCGAAATGGCGACCGAAACCGGCCCGGAAGCGTCCCCCGAAGCGTCCACGCCCAAGACCCGGCGCGGCACCGGTCGCCGCCTGCACGGCGCGATCGCGCACAAGCTGGGCGCTGCGATCGTTTCCGGCGAATATCGTCCCGGCGACACCCTGTCGGGCGAAGTCGCCTTTTCGGAGGCGCTGGACGTGTCGCGCAGCGCGTACCGCGAGGCGGTGCAGGTGCTGAGCGCCAAGGGGTTGGTCGAGAGCCGCCCCAAGACCGGCACGCGCGTATTGCCGCGCAACCGCTGGAACCTGCTCGACCCGGATGTGCTGGCCTGGGCCTTCTCCGGCGAGCCCGACATCCAGTTCGTGCGCAGCCTGTTCGAGTTGCGGGCGATCGTCGAGCCCGCCGCCGCGCGGCTGGCGGCGGAGCGGCGCGACAAGGCCGATCTGAAGGAAATGCGCGACGCGCTGGCCGCGATGCGCCGCCACACGCTGGCGACCGAGGCGGGGCGTGCCGCCGACCGCGATTTCCACAATGCGGTGCTGGCGGCGACCCGTAATGACGCGCTGGTCGTGCTGACCGCCAGCATCGGCGCGGCGGTCGCCTGGACCACCCAGTTCAAGCAGCGATCGCGCGCGCTGCCCCGTAATCCGGTGCCCGACCATGTGAAGGTCTATGACGCGATCGCGGCGGGCGATGTGGAGGGGGCCGGAGAGGCCATGCGGCTGCTCGTCGATCTGGCGCTGGAGGATACCCGCAGCGCGATGGAGGAATGAGGGTCTAGGCTTCACGAGGATGGCGGACCACCGGGGGCACGGGGTTCGGGATTTTGGATCCGATCGACATCCCATGATCCTTTTCTCCCCTCGCCCCTCTCTGAGGGGAGAGGGTTGCGCAGACTTGGTCTTTGCGAAAGCAAAGGCCTAGTCGGAGCTGGGTGAGGGGTGTGCGCTCGCGCAGCGAGCGCGCGAGCCTGTGGCTCGCTCAACCCCTCACCCAAGCTGCGCTAGCCAGCACGCTGGCAAGCTTCGCTAACCCTCTCCCCTGTCCAGGGGAGAGGGATGAAAAACCAGCATGAAGGGCGATCAGACTTTCAGATCACTGCCCGGTGAAGCGGCTTGGCCGGAACCTCCACCCGGAAGGTGAAGATGTCGCCCGCCTGGGTCTGCTCCTCCAACTGCTCCGCCGACAGGCCCTGCCGCGCCGTCGTGGCATAGGCGGTGCGGCCATCGGGACCGCCCAGCGCGATCTTGGTGATGTTGGAGACGGGGAAGCGCACCTCGTCGGTCATAACGCCGTCCGGACCATAGCGCCGCGCCGCCCAGCCGCCGAAGAAGCCGACCCAGACGCCACCCTCGGCATCGCAGATCGCGCCGTCGGGATGGCCGTCCTCTTCGCCGAAGCGCACGAATTCGGTCGCGGGGCCTAGCGTCCCGTCGCTGAGGATCGGATGCGCCAGGATCACCTTGCCCAGCGTATCGACATGATAGAGCGTCGAATCGTCGGGCGAGATCGCCGGGCCGTTGGTGATGCACACCGGATCGGCACTGGTCGCGGTGACGAGGCCGGCGGCCCATTGGAACAGACGCCCCGACAGCGCGGTCTCGTCATTGTCCATCGTGCCGAACCAGATCCGGCCCTGCCCATCGACCGCCGCATCGTTCAGGCGATTGGCGGGCAGATGCGCGTCGATCTCGGCCAGCCGCTCGAACGCGCCAGTGGCAGGATCGAAATGATGCGGGCCCGACTGCAACCCGGCGACGAAGCCGCCGCGCTCGGCGGGAACGACCCAGCCGACCATTTCGGGCGAGGCCCAGTGATCGAGCGAGCCGGTCGCCGGATCGTGCCGGTAGATGCGCTGCTGCTTGATATCGACGAACCACAGCGCGTCATCGACCCAGATGGGCCCCTCGCCCAGCGTCGCACCCACGGTCAGGCAATGTTCGGCCTGCTGCATCACTCTCTCCTGTCGTCCCGCGCCGGTCGGTCAGCGCCAACCGGCGTCGATGAAATAGTCGTGCCCCGTGCACATCCGCGCATCGTCGGAGGCGAGGAACAGTACCAAAGCCGCCACGTCCGACGGCTGGATGCGACCGTCCAGGCACTGCGCCGCGACGATCTCCGCCTCACCCTCGGGCGTGTACCATTTTTCCTGGCGCGGCGTCTGAACGTTGCCCGGCACGATGGTGTTCACGCGGATATTCTCGCGGCCCAGATCGCGTGCCAGGCTGCGGGTCAACCCTTCGATCGCGGCCTTGCAGGTCTGGTAGAGGACCAGGTCGTTGAGCCCCAGATGCCAGCTGATCGACCCGAAGTTCAGGATCGCGCCGCCCCCGGCCCGCTTCATTGCGGGGATGACCGCCTGGGCGGCGAAGAACTGGTGCCGCAGATTGACGTTCAGCCGCTCGTCCCAATAGGCCGGGGTGACCTCTTCGATGCTGTGGCGATCGTCATTGCCCGCATTGTTGACGAGAATGTCGACCCCGCCCAGCGCCGCTTCCAGATCGGCGAAGATCGCCTTCAGGCTGTCGAGATTGGTCAGGTCGCAGCGGCGATGGACCGGCGCGTGGCGCGCATCAGGGGTCAGCCGGTCTACCAGCGACTGACTCGCCTCCTCGGCGATGTCGACGAAGGCGACGCGCGCGCCCTGCGCTACGAACGCCTCGACCAGCCCCTCGCCGATCCCGGAGCCGCCGCCCGTCACGATGACGCGCTTGTCGATCAGGCTGGGATAGCGCGCGGTCAGGTCCGCCGCGCTGGTCTTCTGCAACATGGAAAGGGACTCCGTCACAACAGGCCGCGCTGGGCCAGGTTGCGCATCAATTGGCCCAGACCGAAGGTCCAGGCGGGGGCGTCGGCGGAGGTCGTCACCGGATTGACCAGCGTGCCGAGACGCGGGTTGGTGATGACGACGGTATCGCCGACCTTGTGGGTGAAACCGCGACCGGGCTCGTCGCGGTCCTGGGTCGGCGCGAACAGCGTGCCGAGGAACAGGACCAGGCCATCGGGATAATGATGCTCGCTCAGCGCCTGGCCCAGCAGATCCTCGGGATCGCGGCTGATCTGGTCCATCGAGCTCGCGCCCTCCAGCACATAGCCGTCGGTGCCGGTGATGGTCAGCTTGACCTCGCTCGACCGCACATCGTCCATGGTGAAGCCGTCGTCGAACAGGCGGACCAGCGGCCCCAGCGAGCAGGAGGCGTTATTGTCCTTGGCCTTGCCGAGCAGCAGGGCCGAGCGCCCCTCGAAATCGCGCAGGTTGACGTCGTTGCCGAGCGTCGCGCCGACCGCCTTGCCATGCGCATCGGCGACCAGCACCACCTCGGGCTCGGGGTTGTTCCAGGTCGAGTCGGAGCGGACGCCGACCGGCATCCCCCAGCCCACCGTCGACAGCACCGGCGACTTGGTGAAGATCTCCGCATCAGGGCCGATCGCGACCTCCAGATATTGCGACCAGAGGCCCTCGGCGATCAGCGCGTCCTTGAGCTGCGCCGCCTCGGGCGAGCCCGGCACGACCGAGCGGATATTGCCGCCCAGCGCCTGTTCCAGCGTGGCGCGCAGCCCCGCCGCCTTGGCATGGTCGCCCCGCGCGCGCTCCTCGATCACCCGCTCCAGCGCGGACACCGCGAAGGTCACGCCCGCCGCCTTCACGCATTGCAGATCGATCGGCGACAGCAGGCGGTTGGCCGCGCCCTGTTCGGGCGACAGGTTCAGGTCGGCGAGTTCGCCCAGCGCCTCGCCCCGCGACGCCTCGATCGCGCCGTCCGCGATCAGCGCGGAGACGGTCGGTGCGACCCGGCTCATGTCGTAAACCCGCGCCCCCTCGATCAAAATGGGACAGGGCCCCTCGCCCCGGTCGATGCGACCGACGAAACGCCCGTCGCGCCAATCGTCCGGCAAGGCTTGGATCAGGTCGGTGAACTGGCTGGCCATAAGGTCCTCTCCGCAGATTTTGTTAGCGGTATCGATTGGTGTCGTTCCCACGTCAAGCGCTGGATGGCGGTGGCGCGAGCCGTTTATCGCTCCTGTACCAATGCAGATCCTTAACCGCCTGGCCTTATGCGATGATTCGCTTATGGCCGCTATTGGTATCAACCCCGCCGCCGTCGATGCGACGAAAACGGGTGCCCAGGGACAGATGAGTTTGCAAAGAATCGACGACCCTGCGTTCGTGATCCGGATGGGCGATCATCACATCGTCCATGTCCGGGTTTGCGATGTCTGGACCCCGGATATCGCCGAACGATATTGGCGTGTCTTCCTTCCCTTCCTGCACCAGTCGCGCGTTCATTTCGGCGGCTATGCCAAGGCACTGATCGATCGGCGCGGCACCCCGATCATGCCGATCGCCATGATCCAGAAGATGCGCGAGGGCGTCTTGGAACATTATCGCTCAGAAGACCGGCTGGCGCTGGTCGTGGATTCCAGTCCGCTGAAAGCGCAGATTCGCCAAAATTATCCGCTGCCCAATCTCGACGCCTTCCTGTCCCACGACGCGGCGCTGGCCTGGCTCATCAATACCTGAGGCCTAGCGAACGGGCCGGGCACTCGCCCGACCCGCTCTCCTGATCAATGGTTGTCGCGCGGCAGCCCCTGGGTCTGGGCGATACGCTGATACTTCTCCGCGCCCTCCAGGATCGCGCCGGTCGACATCTGACCGACCACCGAGCGCTGGATTTCCTGCCACGGGGTCTGCGACGCGGGGTATTTATACCCGCCCGCCGCCGCCAGCACCTTGCGACGCTCGGCCAGTTCTTCCTCGGATATGAGGATGTTGGCGGTGCCCTTGTTCAGGTCGATCCGCACCCGGTCACCGGTCTGGATCAGCGCCAGGCCGCCCATCGCCGCCGCCTCGGGGCTGGCGTTGAGGATCGAGGGCGATCCGCTGGTGCCCGACTGACGCCCGTCACCGATGCAGGGCAGCGAGTGGATGCCCTCGGTGATCAGATACGCCGGCGGGCGCATGTTGACGACTTCCGCCGCCCCCGGATAGCCGATCGGCCCTGCGCCGCGCATGAACAACAGCGTCTGCGGCGTGATGCCGGTCGCGGGATCGTCGATGCGGTGGTGATAATCCTCCGGCCCGTCGAACACGACCGCGGGCCCCTCGAACGCGTCGGGATCGTCTGGGTTGGACAGATAGCGTTCGCGGAACTCGGGCGAGATCACGCTGGTCTTCATGACGGCGGCGTCGAACAGATTGCCCGACAGGACGATGAAACCTGCTTCCTCGACCAGCGGCTGGTCGAACGGACGGATGACCTTTTCGTCCTCGATCGCCTTACCACGGCAATTCTCGCCCATGGTCTTGCCATTGACGGTCATTGCGTCCTCGTGGATCAGCCCCTGCTCGATCAGCTGGTTGACCACGGCGGGGACGCCGCCCGCGCGGTAATAATCCTCGCCCAGATACTCGCCCGCCGGTTGCAGGTTCACCAGCAGCGGGATCTTGTGCCCCTCGGTCTCCCAGTCCTGCACGGGCAAGTCGACGCCGATGTGGCGCGCGATGGCGGCCAGATGGATCGGCGCGTTGGTCGAGCCGCCGATGGCCGAATTGACCTTGATCGCGTTGTGGAACGCTTCCCTGGTCAGGATGTCGGAGGGCTTCAGATCCTCATGCACCATCTCGACGATGCGCTTGCCCGTGAGGTACGCGACCTCCTGGCGGTCGCGGTAGGGCGCGGGGATCGCGGCCGAGCCGGGCAGCGACATGCCCAGCGCTTCGGCCAGCGAGTTCATCGTGGTCGCCGTACCCATGGTGTTGCAATAGCCGGTCGACGGCGCCGAGGAGGCGACCAGGCGGATGAACTCCGCATCGTCGATCTCGCCCGCCGCCAGCATCTGGCGCGCCTTCCACACGATGGTGCCCGAGCCGGTCCGCTCGCCCTTGTGCCAGCCATTGAGCATCGGCCCGACCGACAGCGCGATCGCGGGGATGTTGACGGTGGCGGCGGCCATCAGTGCCGCCGGGGTCGTCTTGTCGCAACCGATGGTCAGCACCACCGCATCGAGCGGATAGCCGTACAGCACCTCGACCAGCCCCAGATAGGCCAGGTTGCGGTCGAGGCCCGCGGTCGGGCGCTTGCCGGTTTCCTGGATCGGGTGGACCGGGAATTCCAGGACGATGCCGCCCATTTCCCGCACGCCCTCGCGCACCCGCTCCGCCAGCACCAGATGGTGGCGGTTGCAGGGCGACAGGTCGGAACCCGTCTGCGCGATGCCGATGATCGGCTTGCCCGACTGAAGCTCCTCCAGCGACAGGCCGAAGTTCAGATAGCGCTCCAGATAGAGCGCGGTCATGTCGATATTATCGGGGTTATCGAACCAGGCGCGGCTGCGCAGTTTGGGCGTGTCGGTCATGTCAGGCTTTCGGTCAGCGAACGGTGGAGAAGCGATAGATCATGGTATGCCGGTAAGGCTTGCCGGGATCGACGCGGGGCGAGACGAAGTCGGGCTTGTTGGGCGAATCCGGGAATTTCTGCGGCTCCAGTGCGATGCCGTCGCCCATGCGGTACAGATGGCCCTGTTTGCCGACATAGGTGCCGTCCAGGAAATTGCCCGTGTAAAATTGCACGCCCGGCTCGGTCGACAGCACTTCGAGCACGCGGCCCGAGGCGGGGTCCTCCAGCCGCGCGGCAAGCTGCGGCGTGGCGGTGAGCCCCTTGTCGAGCGCGAAATTATGGTCATAGCCCTGGCCGTAGCGGATCTGCTGGTCGTTGCCGTCGCGAATGCCATCCGCCACCACGCGCGGCTGACGGAAGTCGAAGACGGTACCCGCGACCGGCTTGCGCTCGCCGGTCGGGATCAGCTTGGCATCGACCGGGGTATAGGCGGCCGCCGGGATGGTCAGCCTGTGATAGGTCGCGCCCAGCGGCGACCCCTCGCCGTTCAGGTTGAAGATCGCATGGTTCGTCATGTTGACGACGGTCGGCTTGTCGGTCTTCGCCTCGAACGCAATGGTCAGCGAGCCCGCCTCGTCCAGCGAATAGGTGACGGTCGCATCGACCTTGCCGGGATAGCCCTGGTCGCCGTCCGGGCTGGTCAGCGCCATCACGACGCTGGCGGTCGGACCGTCCTTCATCGAAACGATGCGCCACAGATGCTTGTCGAAGCCCTTGGTCCCGCCATGAAGCGAATTGGTCTTGTCGTTCAGCGTCAGCTGATAGGGCCGCCCGTCGAGCGAGAAGCGACCGCCGCCGATGCGGTTGGCGAAGCGCCCCACCGTCACGCCGAAGAAATTCGGATGGTTCACATAGTCCTCGGCCTTGTCATAGCCGAGCAGGACATCGGCCAGCTTGCCGTCGCGATCGGGCGCCATCACCGACTGGAGCGTCGCGCCGTACGTCAGGACGCGCGCCGACAGCCCGGCCTTGTTGGTCAGGGTCACCGATTCGACGCCCGCGCCCTCGACCGAATAACCGGCGGGCGCACGCTTTGCCTCGCTCGCCAGAGCGGCCGTGGAAGTCATTGCGGAGGTTACCGCTACCAAAGTAAGAAAGGTCTTGATTGACGCCCTAGACATGCCTCATCCCTCCGTCGCCAGACGCCATTGACGCGCCTTTTGCGTCACTATAGTCAGACAAAATATCAGGAGCAAGCCGGTCGGCGAACAGTTTTTCGCGCTAGGTCGGACGAAAGAGAGGAATGCAATGGCCGCACCCGTCACGTCCCGCGCCACCGGCGCACAGCCTGTCGGGGGAGGGACGACCAATTACGGGTCGGCATTGACCCTGTTGGCCAGCCTGTTCTTCATGTGGGGCTTCATCACCGTCATCAACGGGACGCTGCTGCCTCACCTGCGCAGCGTGTTCGAGCTGACCTATTTCCAGGCGTCGCTGATCGAGAGCGTTTGGTTCATCGCCTATTTCTTCGCTTCCATCCCCTCGGCCAAGCTGATCGAGAAGATCGGGTACCAGAAGTCACTGGTGACGGGCCTGCTCGTCATGGCGGCGGGTGCGGTCGGCATGATGCTGGCGGCGTCGCTTCCCTCCTACGGCGTCACCCTGTTGATGCTGTTCGTGATCGCCAGCGGCATCACGCTGCTCCAGGTCGCGGCCAACCCTTATGTCGCGGTGCTCGGTCCGGCGGACACGGCGTCGTCGCGCCTGAACCTCGTCCAGGCGATGAACTCGATGGGCACGATGCTGGCGCCGCTGTTCGGCGCCTATCTGATCCTCGGTCGCTCGAAGGGCGGCACGGCGGAGGCCGGTAGCGCCGCGCTGACCCAGGCGGAGCGTCTGGCCGACGCCCATGCCGTCGTCCTGCCTTACGGCCTGGTCGCGGTCGTGCTGGTCGTTCTGGCCGTCGTCATCGCGCGCTTCCCGCTGCCCGCCATGGGTTCGGCGACCAGCCGCGTCGCCAAGGAGGATCGCAAGAACCACTCGCTGTGGAAGCATCGCAATCTGGTGTTCGGCATCGGCGCGATCTTCATCTACCTGATCGCCGAGATCGGCGTGGGCAACCTGTTCGTGAACTTCGTCAGCCGCCCCGACATCGGCAACATGACGAACGAGGCCGCCGGCCGCTACCTGACCCTGCTGTGGGGCGGGATGATGGTCGGTCGCTTCGTCGGCTCGGCGATCATGCAGAAGGTCCCTGCGGGCACGGTCCTGGCCGTCTTCTCGATCGGCGCGTTCATCGTGATGCTGGCGACCGTCTTCACCACCGGCCCCGTCGCCATGTGGTCGCTGATCCTGGTCGGCCTGTTCCACTCGATCATGTTCCCGACCATCTTCACGCTCGGCATCCGGGGCCTGGGCCCGCTGACCGAAGAGGGTTCGGGCCTGCTGATCATGGCGATCGCGGGCGGTGCGCTGGTCGCGGTCCATGGCTGGCTCGCCGATCATTATGGCCTGCAGGAATCCTTCCTGCTGACCGCTGTCTGCGAACTCTACATCCTGTTCTACGCGGTGTGGGGATCGAAGCCGACCAACGCCTTCCCCGACGAAGACGCGGGGTAATCCCACCCGCTCCGGCGGAATGACGGACAAGGGCGGTGCCGCAAGGTGCCGCCCTTTCCTTATGGGACCGACCAGGTTTCCTCCCCTGCAAGGGAAAGGGATATCCCCACCCTTTCGCTACTCGGCATCCTTTGGTAATGTTACAACGAAACACCAAGGATAATGATGGCAGGCGTGATCCAGACCATAGAATGTGAAGCTCGCCGAACGGACCCGGCGTTGCCCAATCATGTCAGGATGGGCGACGACGCCGAAATCCTCCGCGCGATCGACGAAGACGCCGTGACGCTGGCGGTCTGGCAACGTCCCTCCCCTCTGCCGAGCCCGGATCTGGGCGACTTCCCGACCATCCGCTTTGCCAGCGACATGCGGTCGGTGGCCCACGGGATCGCCGACGCGCTGGCCGCCCTGCCGCCGCAGGACTGGCATCATCGGCTCGCCGCCGATGTCCAGCATCTCGCGCAGCTTTATGGCGCGCTGACCGGCGATGACCGGGTGGAGGTGCGCATCGAGCGGGTGACCGGCAATGGCTGCTGGAAATTCCATGCCGATTACGTCGCGCTCCGCCTGATCACCACCTATTGCGGGCGCGCGACCCAGTGGCTGCCGCACGGCGCATCCGACGATACCGCGCCTCACGCCCTGTCGACGGGCGATGTCGGCCTGTTCAAGGGGCGCGACTGGGCGGGCGAGCGGGCGATCATCCACCGATCGCCGCCGATCGCGGGGTCCGGCGAAGACCGGCTGCTGCTCGTCATCGATGCGCCCTGGCCGGAGGATGACGCATGACCAGCCTCGCCTTGCCCCAAAGCGCGAGCCGGACGATAGCGCCTCCTGCCGCCGCGGCCGCGCGGCTGGCCAGCATCGACGCGGTGCGCGGGCTGGTGATGGTCATCATGCTGCTCGACCATGTCCGCGACACCTTCTGCACCCATTGGCAGGTCGGCGATCCGATGGATGCGCGGATCGTCGCGCCCGCCTTGTTCTTCAGCCGCACGCTCGCCTCGATCTGCGCGCCGACCTTCATCGCGCTGACCGGCCTGTCGGCCTGGCTCTATGGCCAGACGCACAGCCGGGCGGAGACCAGCCGCTTCCTCCTGACGCGCGGCGCCTTTCTGATGCTGTTGGAGGTGACGCTGGTCGGCTTCGGCTGGTCGGCCAAGTTTCCGCCCGAGACCATCTGGTTGCAGGTCATCTGGGCGATCGGGCTATGCATGATCGCGCTTGCCGGGCTGATCCATCTGCCGCGCGTCGCGATCGCCGCGATCGGGCTGGCGATCGTGGCGGGGCATAATCTGCTCGACCCCGTCGCCTTCGCGCCGGACAGCCCCTGGTTCGCCATCTGGGCGCTGGTGCACAAGCGGACCGCGTTCGAATGGATGGGGATCACCATCAAGACGACCTATCCCGTCCTCGCCTGGATCGGGGTGATCGCGCTGGGCTATGCGGTCGGCCCATGGTTCCGGCACGCGGCGGAGGAACGGCGGCGCTGGTTCGCCGCGCTGGGGGTCGGACTGCTGCTGGGCTTCGTCCTGCTGCGGACCATCAACGGCTATGGCGATGCGCCTTGGGCGCCGGTGGCGGGCGATACGCTGCGCAGCGTGATGAGCTTCCTGGCGCTGACCAAATATCCGCCCTCGCTGATGTTCCTGATGGCGACGCTGGGTGTCGCGGCGCTATTGCTCGCCCTGTTCGAGGGACGCACCGGCCCCGTCGCCCGCGCGCTGGCGGTGATGGGCGGCGCGCCGATGGCCTTCTATCTGCTGCACATCTATGTCTTGCGCATCCTGTATCTGGGCGCGGTGGCGATCTGGGGCACCAATCAGGGGACGGTGTTCGGCCTGCCCTCGGTCGGGGCGATGTGGCTGATGTATCTGCTGCTCATCGTGCCGCTCTATTTCCCGACCAAGTGGTTCGCCGAGTTGAAGCGCCGCCGTCGCGACCTTCGCTGGCTGCGGTACTTCTAGGCCGGATCGAAATTCAAGCGGAAGGGTCATCATTCCTCCCCTGCCAGGGGAGGGGGACCATGCGCAGCATGGTGGAGGGTGTCCCCGCTATCGAGAGCGCGACACCCCTCCGTCAGGCCTGACGGCCTGCCACCTCCCCTGCGAGGGGAGGAATGGATGAATGTCGATCCGGCCTAGAACCAGGTCCGGATACCCAGTGCGAGGGCCGCGCCGCCGCCGCTCGCCGGGCCATAGCGTCGCTCCCAGCTCACGCCGACATAGGGGGCGAATTCCCGCGCGATCTCGTAGCGGAGCCGCAAGCCCAGTTCGAGATTGGAGACACCCGACGCGATCCCCTGTTCGGGAACGTCCTGTGCGGCGAGGTTCACCTCCACCCGGGGCTGAAGGATCGCGCGCTGGGTGATGCGCTGATCGATCCAGGCTTCGGCGCGCGCCAGCACCTCCCCCTTGTCGGACAGGAACAGCCCGCCCTCCACGTCGAACCAATAGGGGGCGAGCCCCTCGACCCCGAGTACGACATAGGTCCGCCGAGCGCCCGTCCCGACATCCTGCCGCAGACCGGCCTGCAAATTCCAATAGGGATCGATCGCCCGCGCATAGAGCGCCTGGACCTCCGCCGCGCCGATCTGGTCGCCCAGCTCGCCTTCGCCCTCGCTCTTGATCACCAGCCGGTCGACATCGCCGCCGAACCAGCCCTCCCCGTCCCAGCGATAGCTGTCGCGACCATCGCGTATCTGCACTTCGGCCAGATTGAACAGGATCTGCGAGAAGCGCATGCCGCCATGCTCCATCCGCATCTGGCGATCGGCGACGGCCATCGCGGCGGGATCGTAGAAGCGGTCGGCGGCGCGGTCGCTCGGCGGCGGGGGCGGCGGGGCGGTGCCGACAGGCTCCGGCTCGTTCGACATGCCGGGCATGGCGGCATGATCCATCGCCATGCCGCCGCCCGCCGCCGGTTGGCAATGTCCCATCGCGGCATGTTCAGGCGGACAGGCTTGCGTGGCCGAAGCCTCGGGCATCGACGCCATGCCCGGCATCGCGCCATGCGCCTTGGTGTCATCGGCTCGAGGCGCGGGCAGCGTCTCCATCTGGCAATGCCCCATCGCGGCATGTTCGGGTGAACATGCGCCGGACGGGGCCGCAGGCAACGGGCCGGGCGCCGGTCGCTTGACCGCCTTGCGCTTCGCCGCCTGAGCGGGCTTGGCCTTGGGTTTCGCCATCGGCATGGTCATGCCCGGCATCGCCATGTCATGATGCTGTGGCTGGACGAGCAGCAGCGCGAGCAGGATCATGCCGCATCCTCCTGCTTCGCATCGCGCCGCACCGTGACGACCTGCATCATCCCCGCATGCATGTGATAGAGCAGGTGGCAGTGAAAGGCCCAGTCGCCTTCCGCATCGGCGGTCAGGTCGAAGGTCACCGTGCCGCCCGGCGCGACATTGACGGTGTGCTTGCGCGGGGCGTGATCGCCATGCCCCGTCACCAGCTCGAAGAAATGGCCGTGCAGATGGATGGGGTGCGCCATCATCGTGTCGTTGACCAGCGTCACCCGCACCCGCTCGCCTAGCCGGAACGGGATGGGCGCGGTTACGGCGTTCAGCTTCACCCCGTCGAACGCCCACATATAGCGTTCCATATTGCCGGTCAGATGGATGGTCAGCGCGCGCGACGGCACCCGCCGGTCGGGATTGGGCGCGACGCTCATCAGATCGCGATAGGTCAGCACGCGGTGCCCGACATCGCCCAGCCCCTGCGGCGGTTCGCCGGTCCGGTCGACCGGCATCGGCGCGACCGTCTGGACGACCGGCGTGCGCGGCAGGCCGGGCGCATTGGCGAAGTCGCGCATGCTGTGCTTCATCGCGCCCTGGGCCTTATCGTCATGTCCCATATCGCCATGGGCCATGGGCTTGGCGGGCTGGCAATGCCCCATCGCGGCGTGTTCGGGTGGGCAAGCGCCGCCGCCGCCTCCCCCGCCGCCGCCATGGTCCATCGCGCCCATGCTCCCCATCCCCATGTCCTTCATCGTGGCGAGCGGACGCGGGCGCAAAGCGGGGACGGCGGCGACCATGCCGGGTCGCGGCGCCAGCGTGCCCCGCACCATGCCCGACCGGTCCCAGGTCTCCGCGACCAGCGTATAGGCGCGGTCCTCGGTCGGGGTGACGATCAGGTCATAGGTTTCGGCGACCGCGATCTGAAGCTCGTCGACCGTCACCGGCTGCACATCCTGCCCATCGGCCTGCACCACCTGGAACGACAGGCCCGGCATCCGCAGGTTGAAGATGGTCATCGCGGAGGCATTGACGACGCGCAGCCGCACCCGCTCGCCCGGTGCGAACAACCCCGTCCAATTGTCCGCCGGCCCATGGCCGTTGATCAGGTATCGATAGGTCGATCCGGTCACGTCGGACACGTCGCTGGGGTCCATCCGCATCGCGCCCCAGCGCAACCGCTCCGCCAGGGGCTGGTCCCGCCCGGCCAGCAGGCCCGCCGCCGTCTGCTTCTGATAGTTGAAATAGCCGCCCTGCAGCTTCAGCCGCCGAAAGATCGCATGGGGGTGGAGCGGACTGTGATCCGACAGCAGGATCACATGCTCCCGGTCCGAGGCGATCGGGTCCGCCCCCGCCGGATCGATGACGATGGGGCCGTAATGCCCCTCCTGCTCCTGCAACCCCGAATGGCTGTGATACCAATAGGTCCCCGCCTGGACGACCGGAAACTCATAGGTGAAGCGCCCGCCCGCCGGAATGCCGGGAAAGCTGATTCCCGGCACTCCGTCCATCTGGAACGGCAGGAGCAGCCCGTGCCAATGGATCGAGGTCTCCTCGTCCAGCGTGTTGATGACGGTGATCTTCGCCCTCTGCCCCTCGCGCAGGCGGATCAGCGGCGCGGGGGTCGAGCCGTTGATGCCGATCGCATGATAAGCTTTGCCGTCGATCATCATCATCTGCCGCGCGACGGTCAGCGTGATTTCCGGCCCATTCAGCACCGGACGCGCGCCGGGCATCGCCATCGATCCGTGCGCGATCCCGCCGCCATGACTCTGCGCCCAGGCGGGCAGCGCGGCCAGTGCGCTCAGCCCCATGCCACCGGCCAGCATCTCCCGGCGGCGGATCGAAATCACGGTGTCGTTCATACCCCCCTATACGCCCGCCCGGCGACCTTCCCTCATGATGCGGTCAGGGAATCGCATCGCGCAGTGCGGCCCGCGCGCGGCGGATGCGAAGCTCCACCGCCTTGCCGCTCAGCCCCAGGGCTTCGGCCGCCTCCGCCTGGCTCAACCCCTCGATCGTACACAGGATCAGCGGTACCCTCAGCGCATCGGGCAACCGGTCCAGCGCCGCCAGCGTCCGTGTCAGCGAATCGCGGTCGATCGCCGCCGCCTCACCCCCGACCCGGTCGTCGGCGATTTCCGCGGCGGCCTCGACCGGCAGGACCCGCGCCAGCATCGCGCGCACCCGCCGCCGCCGCGCCCAGTCGCGACATTTGTTGAGCGCGATCCGGCTGAGCCAGGCACGCAGGGACCGTGTCTCGTCGAACCGCGCCAGCGCGCCGTGCGCGGCGACGAAGCTTTCCTGCACCAGGTCCAATGCCTCGTCGGCGTCGCGGACATGCGCCAGGATCAGCCGGTACAGTGCCGTCTTGTGCCGCGTGACGATCACCGCATAGGCACCCGGCCGCCCGCTCCGCGCCAGCGCCACCAGATCGCCATCGGCCAGTCCCGCCAGATCGCGGCTCACCGCCCCCGGCTCAACGATCGCTGTCGGTCAGCTTGGCCACGACCAGCCGATCGAAGGTCGCCGCCTGATCGGGGCGCAGGACCCTGCGCATCGCGAAAACATGCGCCAGCGTCGCCTTTTGCAGGTCGCCCATGCTGTGATGGACGGCATCGATCGCCTGGCTGACACGCGGCCCGTCGCGATGCTCCGCCTCGATCGCCGCCGCCAGCCGTGCATTGTCGCCGCGCAGCCGCGCCTCCAGCGTCGCGCGGGTGGTGGCGAACCGCGCCTCCAGCCGGTCCAGCGCGACGCTCTGTGCCGGGTCGAGCCGGATGTCGCGGTGGACCAGTGCGTGAAGATCGCTCGCCGGCGGCTCGGCGGGCATCAGGACACGGCACCCGATCGCCACGCCCGCCAGCGCCGCGACGAAGGCAACCACCAGCGTCAGCAGGTTGCGCCGCATCACCGCCCCAGCAACAAGGTCGAAGGGGCCAGTTCGGCATCCATGGCGACGAGCGCGACGGGCCGCGCCTTCGCCTCGATCCGCCCCGCCATCACGCCACCCCCGGTCAGCCCGAGCAGCAAGGCGACCCCGCCCGCAAAGGCGATACCGCGAAACGACACCCCCTCGCCCGCCAACGCCCCCGATTCGATCGCCGAGGCCACGCGGCACTCCAGATCGTTCAGGGCATCGGGCGGCACAAGGCTGGCCAGCCGGGCAAGATCGCGGTCGACGGGGTCGGTCATCATGCCGTTATACGCAAAAACCACCCGCATCCCTCATCCGCATTTGCAGAGGGCATCCCCAGTTTTGACAGTCACCGGAGCGCCAGGGGCGTTAAAAATGGGGAGCGGCGTCATACCGGAAAGCCGCCAAGACCTAGCGATGGGCTATGCCAGGTCGCAAAAACCAAAAACCCCGCTAAGCCGTTGGCCTAGCGGGGTTTTCGATGGTGGGCGTGGCAAGGATTGAACTTGCGACCCCTGCGATGTCAACACAGTGCTCTACCACTGAGCTACACGCCCGCCGGAGGTGGGCCAATTAGCAGGTTCGATCGGGCTGGCAACCCCTAAATTGCGCCGTCGACCGAATCCGTGTGAAAAAGTCGGTCCACCTCCATCACCAGGTCGCGCAGGTGGAAGGGTTTGGACAGGACGCGAGCGTTGGGCATGGCCTGCCCGGCCTTCAGCGTGACCGCCGCGAAGCCGGTGATGAACATCACGCGCAGATCGGGGACGATCGCGGCGGCGCGCTGGGCCAGTTCGATCCCGTCCATTTCGGGCATGACGATATCGGTCAGCAACAGGTCGAACCGCTCGCTCTCCAGCAATGGCAGGGCCGCCGTGCCGCGATCGACCGCCGAAACCCGGTATCCCGACCGGGTCAGCGCGCGCGTCAGATATTCGCGCATGACCTCGTCATCTTCGGCCAGCAGAATGTGAAACATGTCGTGATTCCGATCCATCTTGGCCATCAGCTTAGCGAAAAGGTGGTTAATATTTCCAGACCATTGCGTCGATCCGTGCCCCGACCTAGGCTCATGGGCAATGGCAAGCCCGATCCCCGGCGCATCTTTCCAAAGCCTTGGCGGGCCGGTCGCAGGGCCGGTCGTGATCTCGGTGCCCCATGGCGGGCGCGATTATCCGCATGCGCTGATCGAGGCGTTGCGCGTGCCGCTGTCCGCCGTGATGGGGCTGGAGGACCGGCTGATCGATCTGGTCGCGCAGGGTGCGCGCAGCGACGAGACGATGCTGGTCCAGACCCTGCCCCGCGCCTGGATCGACCTCAATCGCGACGAGGGCGAGCGGGATCCGGTCATCGATTTGGGCGCGCGGCCACAGGGGCGCGCCTCGGCCAAGCTGCGCAGCGGGCTGGGGCTCGTGCCGCGCCGCGTCGCCGGGCATGGCGACATCTGGTCGCGCCGCTTCAGCGATGCCGAGATGACCGAGCGGATCGCGACCGATCACCGCCCCTATCATGACGCGCTGGAACAGGCTCTGGCGGAGGCACGGGCGCGGTTCGGCGTTGCCGTCCTGCTCGACCTTCATTCGATGCCGCCGCTGGGGGCCGCCGGCCTGGTGCCCCGGATCGTGATCGGGGATCGCCACGGCCTGACCGCGGACACCCGCTTCGTCCGCCGGATCGAGGCGGAAGCGCGGGCTTGCGGCATCGCCGTGACCCGCAACGCGCCCTATGCCGGGGGCCATATCGTCCAGCGCCATGGCGCCCCCCGACGCGGTATCCACGCGATCCAGTTGGAGCTCGACCGCTCGCTCTATCTCGACAGCGCGCTGGAGGCGCCCGGTGCGGGCTTCGACGCGACGGTGACGCTGGTCCGCACGATGCTGGCCACCCTGGCCGCCGAGGCGCTGGGCCAGCCGGTTTCGCTCGCGGCGGAATAGCCCGAACAAAAAACCACCTCGCGCAAGGGGGTGGGCGCGAGGTGGCCAAGGTTCAGGGAGGAGACACGCTGAAAGCGTGTCATACGACATCGCGAAAGGGGGGACACGACGCCGTACAGGATATAAATAGGAAGGGGCCTATTTGGTTCAACCCTGCCCGGCGCAATTCGTCATTTTTTCGTCACGGCTGGTGGAAGAGCGCCCATTGCAGAGGCCGGGCGAATGTGAAACGCTCCCGCCATGACCACCAATATGCAAGCCAGCACCGGAGGATGCCAGTGTGGAGCGGTGCGCTTTCGTATCGCGGGGCCTCTGGGCGACGCCTCCATCTGCCATTGCCGAATGTGCCAGAAGGCCACGGGCGGATTGTTCGGCCCTTATGTCAACGCTCCACGGGATGCGGTGACTTGGACCAAGGGCCAGCCTGCTCATTTTCAGAGTTCCAACAAAGTGCGCCGCGGATTCTGCCGGAATTGCGGGACGCCCCTCACCTTTGAATATGGGCAAAGCATCAGTTTTGCGATCGGCGCGATGGACGAACCGCGATCGATCGAACTGAAAGAGCAACTGGCTTCGCCGGAACGCATCGCGGACTTTGACGCATGGGCGAAGCTGCCGGAACATCCGGTGGATGAGCCCGAGGCAGCGGCCTATCTCGCCCAAATCGTCTCGTTCCAGCATCCCGATTTCGACACGGACGACTGGTCGCCAAGGGCATAGGCTAGGCTATTCGCTCCGCGTCGGTCTAGGGCCGGGTCTGTTTTGTCCAAGCCCCTATCCGGGGGGACCATCAGCGTGCGCGAAAACTCATCCGGGCGAGCAGGTCGTCGCGCAGCAGGAAATGATGGCGCAACGCCGCCGCCACATGGATCGCCACCAAGGCCAGCATCACCCAGCCGAGAATCTCATGCGCCTCATGCCCGACCCCGGCGGCGGCCTTGCCGATCGGCAGGGGCGGTACGTCGAACAGGCCGAACCAGCTGACCGGGCGCGGCACGTCGCGGCCCGATCCCATCGCCCAGCCGGTCATCGGCATGGCGATCATCAGAAAATAGAGGGTGGCGTGCAGCGCATGGGCACTGCCACGGGCCCAGACCGGAATTTCAGCGGGCAGGGGCGGCGGGCGATGGCCCAGTCGCCAGACGATCCGCGCGGCGGTCAGCGCCAGTACGGTCAGACCGATCGCCTTGTGCAGCGGGATGGTCCCCGACAACAGGCTTTCGTGAAGCAGTCCGATGGCCAGATTGGCCACGACCAGCGCCGCGATCGTCCAGTGAAAGACGATCGCGACCTGGCTGTAGCGCGGACTGGCAGCGACCGGCCCGCGCATGCCGTCAACCCAGCGGCTGGAGTTGCGGCTGCGGCATCTTGCCCAGCTGCGCCTGGCGGGCGAAGATGTCCCGCATCAGCGACAGCGAGAAGAGATGCGCATAGAGCAGCGGCAGCATGCCCGACTGGCTCATCTTGCGCAGCTGGTCACCGCGCAGGTCGACCAGCTTTTCCTCGTTGATCATCTGGAAACCGCGATAGACGAAGGGCTGGTCCGCGCCTTCCGGCTGGATCGAGACTTCACCGTCCATCAGCAGACCCATCTCGGTCAGCTCGGTCATGAAGTTCTGGGTGCGGGCACCGGCCTGTTCGAACGATTCGTTGAACGACAGGATGTTCTTGGTCAGCTCGCTGGGCTGGTTGCCGTCGAACAGCGCATCGCCCTCGTCGAACGCGCCGATCGTCGGCGAGGTCGGGTCGAAGCAGAGCGACAGCTCTTCCGACTCGGGGCGCAGCTTGGCCAGCATGTACGGATAGCGGCGGATATAGGCCGGGACGTAGAAGTTCGTCTCGGTCAGGCGGCCTTCGTCGTCGACGAAGACGTTCACGCCCTCGTTCAGGCCCATCAGCGCCAGCGGGATCGGCTGGTCGCCGACCGAGAAGACGATCGGCATGAAACGCTGCACCAGCGGAAATTCATCGACGGTCACGGGGATCGCGTGCTGGCCGACCAGGAAAGGCGCGGTCTCTTGCGGACGAACCTTGAAGTTGGCGTGAGCCTCGCTCGAAAGCGGCTCCAGGCCGTTATAGAAAAGGGGAAGGGACGGCGCGCTGGCCATGATAATCTCCAAAAAACTCGTCCACGCGAGCCCCCCGGCCGCGCGTCGTGCCCCCGTGTCTATGGGCCCGGAGCCTCATGCGCAAGCGACGAGCTTGCCGGGATTGAACAGACCGTGCGGATCGAGCGCCGTCTTGATCGCGCGGATCGCGCTAACCCTTTCAGGGGAAAGGCGTAGCAGTTCGTCGCGCTTCATCTGGCCGATGCCATGCTCCGCCGAAATGGTCCCCCCCGCCGCCATCACCAGGTCATGGACGAAGCGGGTGATGGTCGCCGCCTGCTCGGCATAGAATCGGTCGCGATCGGTGCCGGGGGCGGCGCGGACATGGAAATGGATGTTGCCGTCGCCCAGATGGCCGAAGCCCGAGGCATGGGTGCCGGGAAAGCGCGCGTCGCACGCCGCCGCCGCCTCGACCATGAAGCGCGGCATCGCGTCGACCGGCACAGCGATATCGTGCTGCACCGCCGGGCCCAGCGCCCGCTCGGCATCGGACAGCGAATGGCGGAGCAGCCAGAAGGCCTCGCTCTGCGCCTGCGACGCGGCGATCACCGCATCGGCGACGACACCCTCGGCCAGCGCCCTGGCCAGTTGCGTCTCCAGCATCGCGGCCGGATCGGCGGCGGGATCGCCGGTCACCGCCTCGATCAGGACATGCCAGGGGTGGCTGGTCTGCAACGGGCTGCGCGCCCCGGGCAGATGCGCGACGGCGGCGGCCAGGCTTTCGGCGGGCATGATCTCGAAACTCTCGATCATGTCGCTCGCCGCCTGCAACCGGCGGAGCAGCGCCAGCCCGGCGGCGGGGTCGGACAGGCCGACCCAGGCGGTGGCGCTGGCCGCGATCGCCGGGGCGAGCCGCAGCGCCGCCGCCGTGACGATGCCCAGCGTCCCCTCCGCGCCGATCAGCAACTGGCCGAGATCATATCCGCGATTGTCCTTCTTGAGCGCGGACAGCCCGTCGTAAAGCGTCCCGTCGGGCAGCACCGCCTCCACGCCCAGGGTCAGCCCGCGCATCGTCCCGAAGCGCAGCACCTGCGTCCCGCCCGCATTGGTCGAGACCAGCCCGCCCACGGTCGCATTGCCCTTGGCCCCCAGGGTCAGCGGAAAGCGTGCCCCCTCCCCTTCGGCGGCGGCGTGCAGGTCGGCCAGGATCACGCCCGCCTCGGCCACGATCATCGCCGACCCCGTGTCGATCCGCCGAACCCGGTTCATCCGTCGGGTGGACAGGATCAGCGCCGACCCGTCCGCCGGTGGCGTCGCGCCGCCGACCATCGAGCTGTTCCCCCCCTGCGGAACCAGAGGCACGCAGTGCTCGGCCGCCGCGCGCAGCACCGCCTGCACCTCGCCTTTGTCGGCGGGCGCGAGGATGGCGGGGGCATGCCCCGAAAAGCGCCGCCGCCAATCCACTTCCCATGGTGCGATCAGCGCGGGGTCGGTGACGATCCCCTTCTCCCCCAAGATGGGCGACAGGGCATCGAGCAAGGCGGTCTGGGCGGGCGTCATGGCGAATGCGACTAGGACAGGTTCATAAAGCGTTCAACGATGGGGCTTATGAAGGGCTCCTGCTGACATGTTGCGCCGCTATCGAAACCTCGCCGCCATCGCGTCGATGACGCTGACGACGCCCGCCTTGCTGGGGGCGGCGGATGCGCCCGCGCAAGTGCAATATGCCCAGGTGATCCTGCGCGAACGGGTCGTGATCCGGGTGCCGCGCACGGCGATCCGCCCGATCGCGCCGACCCGCTGGAAGGAGCGCAAAGGCCCCCGCTGCATTCCCGCTCAGCAACTGGCCGGGGCCCTGCCGGGCGAGGACGGGACGGTCGATATCGTCCTGACCGGCGGCAAGCGGGTGCGCGCCAAGCTGGCCCGCGCCTGTCGCCAGATCGATTATTATTCCAGCTTCTATATCCGCCCCGGCCCCGACGGACAGATTTGCGCCGACCGCGATCCCATCCGCACCCGCGCCGGTCGGACCTGCGATATCCAGAAATTCCGCGCGCTTACGCCGATCCCCTGACCGGGCGGCCCACACGCCGAATCGCGTCGCCCGGATGCTCCCGATTCGGGAGAAACCTTGACTTTTATCGCGGAATCCGCAAGCGCCGGATCGCTGCTGGGCGAGCGCGGGGCGATTCCCATCCCGCCATATCTCGGAAAACTGCATGAGCTTTGCCGATCTCGGCCTCTCCGACGAACTCCTGAAGACGGTCAACGACGCCGGCTATACCGAGCCGACGCCGATTCAGGCCTCCGCCATCCCGTCCGTGCTGATGATGCGCGACATCATCGGCATCGCGCAGACGGGCACGGGCAAGACCGCGTCCTTCGTGCTGCCGATGATCGACATCCTGGCGCATGGGCGCAGCCGCGCGCGGATGCCGCGCAGCCTGATCCTGGAGCCGACGCGCGAACTCGCCGCGCAGGTCGCGGAGAATTTCGAGAAATACGGCGCCAACCACAAGCTTTCGATGGCCCTCCTCATCGGCGGCGTGTCGATGGGCGACCAGGTCAAGGCGCTGGAAAAGGGCGTCGATGTGCTGATCGCGACACCGGGCCGGTTGATGGACCTGTTCCAGCGGGGCAACATCCTGCTGACCGGCTGTTCGATGCTGGTCATCGACGAGGCGGACCGGATGCTCGACATGGGGTTCATCCCCGATATCGAGGAAATCTGCACCAAGTTGCCGTCGCAGCGGCAGACCCTGCTCTTCTCCGCGACGATGCCGCCGCCGATCAAGAAGCTGGCGGACAAGTTCCTCGACAATCCCAAGACGATCGAGGTGGCGCGTCCCGCCTCGACCAATATCAACATCAAGCAATGGGTCGTGCCCGTCGCGGCGCAATCGTTCGAGAAGCGCAAGCGCCTGCGCCAGCTGCTCCAGCAGGAGGAGGTGCGCACCGCGATCATCTTCTGCAACCGCAAGACGACCGTGCGCGAGCTGAACAAGTCGCTCAAGCAGCATGGCTTCCGTTCGGGCGAAATCCATGGCGACATGGAACAGCCGCAGCGTTTGGCGGAGCTGGAACTGTTCAAGCGCGGCGAGGTCAACATCCTGGTCGCCTCCGACGTCGCGGCGCGCGGGCTGGACATCAAGGGCGTCAGCCATGTGTTCAACTTCGACGCGCCCTGGCACCCCGATGATTATGTCCACCGCATCGGCCGGACCGGGCGTGGCGGTGCGACGGGCATTGCCTATACCTTCGTCGCGCCCGACGATGCCGAGAATCTCGACAATATCGAGAAGCTGACCGGCCAGAAGATCGACCGGCTCGAACTCCCCGCCCCCGCCGAGGAGGAACGCCCGGCCCGCCGTTCGCGTCGCGACCGGAGTGCGCGCCCGACCGAGACGGAGGCTCCCGCGCCCCAGGCCGAAGTCGTGGCGGAGGAGCCCCGCGCCCGCCCACCGCGTCCGCGTCGCGAAGAGCCCCGGTTCGAGGAACCACGCGCGCCCCGTGCCGAGGCTCCGCGTCGCGACCGTCGCCGGTCGGGCGGCGAGGAGGTGGCGGACGACAATGGCTGGAACGGCCCGATTCCGGACTTCCTGAAAGTCTCGTTCGGCCTGTAACCCGATCATGTCGCTCGACATCATCAGCTTCGTCGAACCCCAGCAGCCAAGCCTGGCCAGCCCCTGCGTCAATGTCTGCACGATGGACAAGGCGACGGGCTGGTGCTTGGGTTGCGCGCGGACGATCCGCGAAATCTCCAACTGGAGCGCCAAGCCCGCCGAGGAACGCCAGGCGATCCTGGCGGCCCTGCCCACCCGCAAGACGGAATTGGCCAAGCGCAAGGGGTAGGGTCGCGCGTTCCGACGCTCCCCCCTTTCCCCCCTCCGTTCAGGCTGAACGGAGGTGAGGGCCTTGCCGGAACGGAGGCGAAAACCGTGACCGCCCCTTACCGTCCCACGAAACGCCCCGGCCGTCGCTCGGTCACCGCCCGCACGCCCTCGGCGAAATCCTCGGTCCGCATCAGCTTCGCCTGTTCGGCCAGTTCGTGATCCGTCGCCGCCTCGACCAGCGCACGCAGATCGCCGCGTAGCGTCCGCCGGGTCGCCGCCACCGCCAGCGGAGCCGCCGCCGCGATCTCATGCGCCAGGGCCAGCGCGGTGTCGTACAGCGCGTCGGCGGGTACGAGCTGGTCCACCAGCCCCCAGCGCTCCGCCTCTTCGCCCCGAATTCGCCGTCCGGTCAGCAACATCATCGCCGCCCGCTGTCGCCCGATCACCCGTTCCAGCACCGCCGAAATGCCGAAACCCGGATGCAGCCCCAGCGCGACGAAGTTCGCCACGAACCGCGCCTCGGGCGCGGCGATGCGGAAATCCGCGACCAGCGCCAATCCCAGCCCGGCCCCGACCGCCGCCCCCTGCACCGCCGCGACAACGGGTGTCGCCACCCCGAACAGCCGGGCCGCCGCCATGTAGAAGGGGCTGCGCTCCCCCTGCGGCAGGGGATCGGCCACCGGATTGGCGTTGACCAGATCGGCTCCGGCGCAAAATACCCGACCCTCGGATCGAAGCAGGATCGCACGGATATCGGGATCGGCATCGGTGGTATCGAACGCACCTGCCAGTTCGGAAATGGTTCCCAGCCCCAAATGATTATTTGGGCTATTCCTTAGCGTTAGGATCGCGACAGGTCCGTCGCGGCGAATTTCCACAGTCATGCTCCCCTTTTAGCGCGGTTTTCGGACCCATTGCCACTGCCATACCCGTTGCTCGAAAGTCACACCCGCCGGGCTTTGTAACCGGTACCATGAAGGGGCGCTTGAGCCCTTCGTGGCGTTCGGACTAGATGACCGGCATGTCACGATGATCGGTCGGCACAGGCCGGGATCGGGCATCAGGAGCCGGCGGGCTCCGCGCCAGGAGAGGATGCCGGGCGGCCCAATGGCGGGTCGCCCTTTCCTCCCCAGCCGACCCGCCCCGCGCGCCCTTCGCGTCGCGGGAACCCGTTCCGGGTCCGGCACCAGAAAACATGGACCGGCGCGGGACGCAGCATCTCAGCCGTCGGCATATGGGGAACAAACATGAAGACGATGATGACGGCTGCGCTGCGTGCGACGCTGGTGACCTCCACGATCCTGGGCAGCGCGACGATGCTGGTCGCGCCCGCCGCCGCTCAGACCACCACCGCGCAGGTGCGTGGGCAGGTGCGCGGCGCGGACGGCACCCCTGCCGGAGGCGCGCAGATCGCCGCCGTCAATACCGGGACCAACCAGACCTTCCGCCAGATCGCGGACGCACAGGGCAACTATGTGCTCGGCGGCCTGCGTCCCGGCCAGTATCGCATCACCGCGACGGCGACCTCGGGCGAGACCGTGACGCAGGTCGTGGTCGTCGCGATCGGCCAGTCGGCGACGCTCGACCTGACGATCGGCACCGCCGCCCAGCCCGGCGGTGCGGACACGGCGGACATCGCCGGTGGCGGCAGCAGCAATGTCGAGGGCGGTGAAATCGTCGTGACCGGTGGCCGATTGGTCGAAACCAAGACCAGCGAAATCGCCACCAACATCTCGCAGGAGCAGATCCGCACCCTGCCGCAGACCGACCGCAACTTCCTGAGCTTCGCAGCGCTCGCCCCCGGCGTCCGCTATAATGACAGCGAGACCGACAAGAGCTTCTCCTCGGGCGCCTCGCCCGCCGGGCAGGTCAACGTCTTCATCGACGGCGTCAGCTACAAGAACAACGTGCTCGACAGCGGCGTCGCGGGCCAGGAGGACAGCCGCGGCAATCCCTTCGGCCAGCTGGCGGTCGGCGAATTCCGCGTCCTGACCCAGAATTACAAGGCCGAGTATGAACAGGCCGGCGCCGCGATCATCACCGCGACGACCAAGTCGGGCACCAATGAATTCCATGGCGAGGCCTTCGCCCAATATACCGACCGCAACCTGTCCTCGACCGATTATTTCGTGAAGCAGGCCGGGCTGCCCAAGCCCGCCTTCGAGCGCAAGCAATATGGCATCTCGCTGGGTGGCCCGATCATCAAGGACAAGCTGTTCTTCTTCGCCGCCTATGAGGGCAACGACCAGAATCGCGCGTTCAACGTCCGCCTCCAGAATCGCACGCCCGAAAACGTCGCGCGCTTCGGCCAGTATGAGGGCGCGTTCGTCAGCCCGTTCCGCGGCGACTTCTATTTCGGCAAGCTGACCTTCGTGCCCGACGATCGCCAGACCTTCGACCTGATCGTCAGCAAGCGCGTGGAAACCGACATTACCGGCTTTGGCGGGGCGTCGACCAACGCCTACTCCAATGCGTTGAACAAGAAGAACAACGTCGACACCTATATCTATCGCTGGACCTATCGCGGCGACAGCTTCATCAACGAATTCAACGCCAGCTATCTGAACTATACCTACAACCCGACCTCGCTCGATCCGAACAGCAGCACGTTCAACTATCAGGGCGTGATCCGCTTCGGCGGCAAGGAAAGCACGCAGCGGATCAGCCAGGCGAGCTACACGCTGCGCAACGACCTGACTTGGACCGGCATCGACAACCACGTCATCAAGGGCGGCATCCGCTTCGCCTTCCAGGACTATACGTTCCTGAAGAACTTCTTCGTCCAGCCCTTCTACGATTTCCGCAACGATCCGACCAACGGGCTGGACTTCTCGTTCCCGGCGACCGCGCAGATCGGCATCGGCAACCCGCGCATCGCCGCGTCCAACTCGCAGGTCGGCCTGTATCTCCAGGACGACTGGGATGTGACCGACAAGTTGCAGGTCAATGTCGGCCTGCGCTGGGATTATGAAAGCAATCTGTTCAACAACAACTATCGCACGCCGGACGCCGCCGCCGCGCTGCTGCGCCAGTTGCCGCAGACCTCCTATTTCAATCCCACCGACTATATCACCGACGGGACCAACCGCCCGCCCTTCCTGGGTGCGTTCCAGCCGCGTGCCGGCTTCTCCTATGACTTCAAGGGGGATCAGAGCACGGTGCTGTTCGGCGGCTATGGCCGCTATTACGACCGCAACGTGTTCAACAACACGCTGGATGAGCAATTCCGCCTGCAATATGCCTATGGCCAGCTCTTCTTCTCGCGCGACGGTCGCCCGCGCGCGGACGGCACGCCGACGGTGGTGTGGAACGACCGCTACCTGACGCGCGACGGCCTGCTCTCGCTGATCGCCAATGCGCAGACCGGCCAGCCCGAGCTGTTCGCGGTGAAGAACAACGCCCGCCCGCCCGTTACCGACCAGTTCACCCTGGGCGTTCGCCAGCGGGTCGGCATCTTCCAGGCGAGCCTGAGCGGCAGCTATGTCGCGGGGCGCAACGGCTATACGCATCTGTTCGCCACCCGGAACGCCGATGGCACCTGCTGCAATGTCGGAGACGGCAGCCCGACACGCAATGCGGGCTTCTCCAACGTGCTGATCGGTTATGACGGGCTGAAGACGCGCTACAAGGCGCTCTTCTTCACCCTCGACAAGAACTATACGCAAAGCTCGGGCTGGGGCTTCAACTTGGCCTATACGCTGTCGAAGGGCGAGCAGAACGGCAACGACCTGTTCAGCCTGCAATATGCCACGCCCGAGGCCTATGGCTATCGCCCGCGCCCCGGCGACGAGCGGCACCGGCTGGTCCTGTCGGGGATCGTCGACCTGCCGCTGGGCTTCAAATTCTCGACCATCACCACGCTGGGCAGCGGCAGCGCGTACCAGGTCACCGACGAGACGCGGGGCAGCACGCCCAGCCAGGTGCAGGTCTATACCGTCTATCCGCCCAAGAACTGCATCAAGGGCATCGCCGCCTTCTGCGAGGTCAACATGACGTTGCAGAACGACATCGAGATTTTCGCCGGCCACAAGCTCAATCTCGCGGTCGACCTGCTCAATGCGTTCAACAGCAAGAACTTCGGCGGCTTCGACGATTTCACCAATGCCACCGACCCGCTGACGCAATTGCCGCGTGAGCTGATCACCCTGCCCCGCCGGGTGCAGTTCCGGGTCGGCTATCGCTTCTGACGATCGACCGGGCCGGGCGCCGCACAGGCCCGGCCCATCCCGGATCGAAGCGAGGAGAGACCATGTACGATCGTCGCCGCGTCCTGACCCTGGGCGGGCTGAGCCTGGCCGCCCTGGCGACGGGCTGTACCGGAATGGCAGAGCGGGTTCGCCCTCCGCGCATCATTCCCCCGCCCCAGCCCGACCTGATCCGCGATCTTCAGGAGCGCACTTTCCGCTTCTTTTGGGAAACCACCGATGCGGAGACCGGCCTCGCCCCCGATCGCTGGCCGACGCCGTCCTTCGCCTCGATCGCGGCGGTGGGCTTCGCGCTGACCGCCTATCCGGTGGGCGTGGTCAATGGCTGGATCACGCGGGAGGAGGCGCGCGTGCGGACGCTGACCACCCTGCAATTCTTCGCGGACGCGCCGCAGGGACCGGGCGAGACGGGGTTCAGCGGTTACAAGGGCTTTTTCTACCATTTCCTGGGCGTGACCAAGGGCCAGCGCTTCGCCCGGTGCGAGTTGTCGACGGTCGACACCGCGCTGCTGCTGGGCGGCGTGCTGTTCGCGCAAAGCTGGTTCGACGGCGATCATGCCGACGAGGCGCGCATCCGCACGCTGGCGGACCGGATCTACGCCGCGGTCGACTGGACCTGGATCACCCCGCGCGCGCCGCTGCTGTCGATGGGCTGGCACCCGGAGACGGGGTTCATCAAGTCCGACTGGAACATCTATAACGAGGGGATGCTGCTCTATCTGCTGGCGCTGGGTTCCCCCACCCATCCGCTGCCCGAGGGCACGTGGCAGGCCTGGTCGAGCCGGTTCGAGCCGAGCTGGAGCGATCGCTGGGGCGAGCCGCACCTGCATTTCGCGCCGCTATTCGGCCATCAGTACAGCCATGTCTGGGTCGATTTCAAAGGCATCCGCGACGGCTATATGGCCGCCAAGGGTATCGACTATTTCGAGAACAGCCGCCGCGCCGTTCATGCCCAGCGGCAATATGCCATCGAGAATGCCGGGCGCTGGCACGGCTATGGCGCGGATGTCTGGGGGCTGACCGCCTGTGACGGGCCGGGCGATTTCGTCCAGACGATCGACGGCGTCCCCCGCCAATTCTACAGCTATTCGGCGCGCGGGCCGGGCGAGCGCGACGACGGGACGCTCGCCCCCACGGCGGCGGCCGCCTCCATCGCCTTCGCGCCCGATATCGTCGTTCCCGCCATACGGGCGATGCACGACCGCTATGGCCAGGCCATTTACGGCAAATACGGCTTCCTCGACGCCTTCAACCCGACGCTGACCAACCCACCCGAGCCGCTGAAGCACGGTGAGATCGTCCCCGGCGTCGGTTGGGTCGACAAGGATTATCTGGGCATCGACCAGGGGCCGATCGTCGCGATGATCGAGAATCAGCGGACCGGCCTGATCTGGAAGACGATGCAACGGAACCCGCATCTGCGGCGGGGATTGCAACGGGCAGGATTTACCGGCGGCTGGCTGAACGAATAGCCGCCGCCCTGTTGGGAGCGCGGCGATGACCGACACCATCCTGATCACCGGAGCCTCCGCCGGACTGGGCGCGGATTTCGCGCGGGCGCTGGCGAAGAAGCCCGTCACGCTGGTGCTCACCGCCCGGCGGACCGACCGGCTGGCGGCGCTGGCAACCGAGCTGGCGCAGCGGCCGGGGGTGAAGGTCCATGTCATCTCCGCCGATCTGGGCCAGGCCGAGGGGGTCGAGGCGCTGCTCCACGGCGTGGCGGATCGCGGGCTGCATATCGATACGCTGATCAACAATGCCGGTTACGGTGCGCTGGGCGATTTTGCCGACAGCGACCTCGCCGCGCAGACGGGGATGATCGACCTGAACATCCGCGCGCTGGTGACGCTGACCCATGCGCTGATCCCGCCGATGCTGGCGCGCGGGCGTGGGAGGGTGCTGAACCTCGCCTCCACCGCCGCCTTTCAGCCCGGGCCCTATATGGCGGTCTATTATGCCAGCAAGGCGTTCGTACTGCATTTCTCCGAGGCGTTGCACGAAGAGGTGAGGGGCCGGGGCGTGACCGTCACCGCCCTCTGTCCGGGGCCGACCAGGACCGAGTTCGCCGATGTCGCGGGCATGGCCGAGACGCCGCTGTTCACCCGCTTCGCCTCGGAGTCCGAACAGGTGGTGCGCGACGGGCTGGCGGCGCTGGAGCGGGGACAGGCGGTGATGGTGTCGGGACTGCTCAACCGCCTGACCGCCGCCAGCACCAGGGTAGCGCCGCGCGGCGTACTCCGGCGGGCGGTGGCGAAATTGCAGAGCGGGCGGCGCTAGGTTTTTGTTCGCGCGGAGACGCGAACCTACTCCGCCGTAACCGGCGTCCGGCTCCCCCGCACGCTGTCGAGAGCGTAAAGCGCGCAACCCGTCCAGATCAGCGCGAAGGTGACGATATGGACGGGCTTGAGCGGTTCGCCGAACAGCAGCACCGCCTGCGCGAATTGCAGGGTCGGGGCGATATATTGCAGCAGCCCCAGCGTCGTATACCGCATCCGCCGCGCCGCCGCTGCGAACATCAGCAAGGGCGCCGCCGTCACCGCTCCCGCCAGGATCAGCAGCATGTCGAGATGCCGGTCCACCCCGAACGCCGCCGTGCCGTTCGCGCTGGCATGCAACAGCACCGCCAGCGCAGGCAGGGCGAGCAGCAATGTCTCGACCGTCAGCCCGCCCAGCGCGTCGATTGCCGCGATCTTGCGAACGAAACCGTAGAAGCCGAACGACAGGGCCAGCGCCAGCGAGATGCCGATCGCCCCACCCCCGCTGAACGCCAGCACCGCGACGCCGAGCGCGGCGATCCCCACCGCCACCGCCTGTCCCCGCCGAATCCGCTCGCCCAAAAGCGCGACGCCGAGCGCGACATTGACCAGCGGATTGATGAAATAGCCGAGACTCGCCTCCAGCACATGATTGTGCTGGACCGACCAGATATAGACCAGCCAGTTGATCGCGATCAGCGCCGCACTGGCGCAGAGCAGCAACAGGGTCCGCCCCCGCGCCGCCGCCCGAATCGCGGCTCCACGCCTGGCGATCAGCACCACCACGGCGAGCAGCAGCAGCGACCACAGGATGCGATGCGCCAGCACCTGAAGCGCGGGCACCCCCTTCAACAGCTTCAGATACAGCGGCAATATGCCCCAGCTGATATAGGCCCCGATGCCGAGCAACAGGCCGGTGCGTGCGGTGCGGTCGGTCGTCATACCGCCCATGTCCACGTTTGGACGCGCGAAGGCAAGCCGGGGCGTTACCCGGTGACCATCCCGCTCACCTCGACCAGGCCGCCGCGATTGATGACGCGCCCTGCGACCATGCCGCTGATCCGGACCTCGGCCCCACGCTCGACGACGACGTCGCCCGCGACCATTCCCTTGATGACGGCGCGGACACCGGGCGCCACGATCACGTCTCCGCAGATCATTCCGTTGACTACGCCGTCCGAAGAGACGTCGACCGATCCTGCCATCATGCCGCGCATTCCGCCCTCCTGCTTTCGATGTAGGACGCCCGCCCGGTGGATAGGTTCATGCGTGCGCTTCGACTTCGCTCCGCGTGAACGGAGCTTTGGCCCTCCGTTCAGCCTGAGCGAAGTCGAAGGCCAAGGGAACCCCTCAATCCGCGAACAGCATCACCGGCGTCTCCAGCAACTGCTTCAGCGCCTGGACATAGCTCGCGGCGTCATAGCCATCGACGACCCGGTGATCGCAACTGATCGACAGGTTCATCAGCTTGGCTCGCGCGATCGTCTCTCCCCCGCGCCCATCGGAGCGGAAGACAGGACGCTCGACGATGCGGTTGGGGCCGATGATCGCGACCTCGGGCCGGTTGATGACCGGCGTCGTCGCGATCCCGCCCAGCGGCCCCAGCGAGGTGAGCGTGATCGTGCCGCCGCCCATATCGCTGCTGGCAATGTTTCCGCCACGCGCCGCATCGGCCAGCCGCGCGATCTCGGTCGCGAGTTGCCAGACATTGCGGCTTTCGGCGTTGCGGATGACGGGGACCATCAGCCCGGCCGGGGTCTGGGTCGCCATGCCCATATGCACCGCGCCCGAACGATGCACCACGCCCGCCTCGTCGTCATAGCGCGCGTTGAGCATCGGGAAGTCGGGCAGCGTCTTGCAGATCGCGACGATGAGCAGCGGGAGCAGCGTCAGCTTGGGGCGATCACCTCGCCCGGCGTTCAGTTGGGCCCGTGTCTCCTCCAGCGCGGTGACGTCGATTTCCTCGACATAGGTGAAGTGCGGGATGGCGCGCTTGGAGGCGGCCATGTTCTCGGCAATGCGGCGGCGCATGCCGATGACGCGGACTTGCTCGTCGGCGCGGGGCACGCGGGCGGGGGTATAGCCCTGTGCCGAGCCATAACGGAGGAAGGCGTCCAAGTCCGAATGGCGAACCCGGTCGCCCTCGGCAGGCTTCACACTGGCCAAGTCGATGCCCAGGTCCAGCGCGCGCGCACGGACGGCCGGGGAAGCCAAGACCTTCTTCTGCCCCCTCTCCCCCTCGGGGAGAGGGCTGGGGTGAGGGGCAGACACGGGCGATTCGGCTGGCGGAGTCGCTTGCGGCGGGGGGGGGGGGGGGGGGGGGGGGGGGGGCGCGGGGGGGGCGGCGGGGGGGGGGGGGGGGGGGGGGGGGGGGGGGGGGGGGCGCGGCAGGGC
>Ga0308171_1001311_pt1 | contig 34780 bp, 46 predicted proteins | sample PhyGR1_FD_202135 | JGI IMG/M metagenome (GOLD analysis project Ga0308171, IMG submission 202135) | Phyllosphere microbial communities from UC Gill Tract Community Farm, Albany, California, United States - DLSLSG.R1 | ecosystem: Host-associated > Plants > Phyllosphere > Unclassified | place: USA...
TAGCGCCCCGTTGACCCAGCGCGGTCAGCAACAATTTGCGGTGAGGTGTCCGAGTGGCTGAAGGAGCACGCCTGGAAAGTGTGTATACGGCAACGTATCGGGGGTTCGAATCCCCCTCTCACCGCCACATATAGTAGGACGTTACAGGGACAAAGTCCCGTGTAGACTGACTTCCGAGACTACACAGAGACAACGGCACTACAAAAAAAGCACAAAATAATGCACGTGAAATGCACGCGCACTTTGGGCTCAAAGAAAAAGCCTCTGATTAACGTCAGAGGCTTTTCTGTTTGTGTCTAATTGAAACAAAAAATTATGTCTCTACCGGGCTCACCGGCCAGGTAATATCCGGTGCTGTAGACGTATCAACACGGTTAAGCAGTACACGATATTTCTTCCAGTTGTTCAGCTGCGCTTTTTCCGCATCCGTCGCCATATCCAGATCGACAGCATCCTGGAGTGGATCGATTGCGACCGTCGCTGCAGCCATCAGGTTTGTTTTTTTCGTTACCGACACAGCCACCAGTTCCTCTTTTGTAGGCGGTGGAATATCTCCCCAGGCAGGCAAACCGTCTGCCCCCGCCACCCTTGTTTTTCCTGCCGGTGCATTCGTGAATGTGCTGAATACATCCTCATCTACCTCTTTCCCGTCATCGGGCCATGAACCTGCGGCCTCGTAATTTTCTTTCAGTGACAGGGGGTAAAAAGCGTTATTTTTGGCGCTGTACATGTACATCAATCATTCCCCTATGGCGAAGATATAAACGGTGGTGGCGACGCGAACCTTGCTGCCGTCATACGCTGAAACCAGGCATGAGCTGGCGTTATAAATCGCTGCTGACGCCCAGTTAGGCACATTCACATCGACAGGAGAGGCAACAATCATATTGGCACCGGACATGAACGGGATGGGGAAACTTACCTGAACAGCCGCTGACGTACTTGTGGTGACCTGGAACCACTGCAGGATTTTCCCGCCCGGCAATTTCTGCCAGCCGCTTCCTTTAGTAAATGAGTTCATGTCTGGGATCTGATTCGCACCAGAACCTACAGTAAAGGTGGCTGCATTACCCAGACCGAGATTATTCCTTGCATCCGCAGCCGTTGTTGCGCCCGTGCCGCCGTTTGCCACGGGTACAGTGTTCATGGTCGCGACGTTTCCCAGGCCGAGATTAGTCCTTGCGTCTGCGGCTGTAGTTGCCCCTGTACCGCCGTTTGCGACAGGTGCTGTATTCTGGGTTGAAAGCGTTCCCAGCCCGAGGTTGGTTCTCGCGTCTGCCGCTTTTACCGCGCCCGTGCCTCCCCGGTCTACTGGCAGAGCTACCGTCTTGCCGGTTGAATCCTGAGCGCCCCACGTCCCGCTGTTGGCCATAACAAGCGAATAATTGTTATTGGGCGACAGCATGTAGTTGTAAGCGCCGGCAGACTGGTCATTGGTTGACGAGAAGCCCTGTAAGTTAAGATTTTTACGGGCATCAGATGCGTTTTTCGCGCCGGTTCCGCCGTTGCCCAGGGCCAGCGGGATAATACCGGTATCTGTATTCCACGCGCCCCAGCCACCGTTATTTACGAGAACGTAGCTTTTCTTGTCCGGTGAGCGGATATGCGTTTCGTCGGGTGTCTGCTCATATCTGTCGATACTCAGAGCAGGTATAAGAGCGGTGACGAAATTAGATAACAGCGTGGCAATGTCGCCATTGTCTTTTGCGTCCAGCCCGGCAGCAGCAATAATCTGTCCTACCATTGCAGCCACTGTTGTGGACTGCCTCAGCGCCTTGTTAATTTGTGCTGAGGAAGCTTTGCCCGATTGAAAACCCGTCTGGAGTGCAGGGAGATTTTCATAGTCACCCTGCGATGTGACGTTCGCACTTGCGTCCATTGCGAAAGCTTTAAAATTGTTCACTGACATCAGAGTTTCGTCTCCCATGCGCCGCTGTCAAAGCCCGATATGAACTCGTTTTCCATATCGAAACCAAAAAATGTACTTCCCTCAGACGGTGTGATGACCGAGGGGATTTGAATACTTCCGGCAAATGCGCCCGCTGCTTTTACTGTTAGATAGCCCTGACGGATGGCCGCAATGAGTTCTCTCGACACCAGGCTGATATCCTTTTCAGGAAACACCCAAAGCCCGACAGTCATGTCCTGCCCGTCTACGATCTGCATCGTCAGGCCGGAACCGGCCAGCGCGTTATCCAGAATTCCTTTTAACGAACCGTTGGTGCCGTCCCAGTTGTTAATAGCGATTTTGGCTTTGAGGATAATCCGGTAGGTTTCATCACTGAGACGGGTATAGCCGCTGTCCGGATCATACGGCCCCTGCCAGACACCCTGATCCCAGCCCAGACCATCCGTATCAAAGGAGAAATAAACCCCTGAAATAGGTATGGCCACAGTGCGGCTCCGGCCTATCCATTCCCCGAGGGTGTCCAGCTGAACGCCCACGGCCTGATCGATATCAAAGGCCGTCAGTAGCCCGTCCATGGCTCTGCCGGTATCCGTGAGGGGGCGTGTGGACAAATCGACATGCTGCGTAAAAAGAGGCTTAGTCCGGTGATAATTGGTTATCAGGTCGGTGTATTTGCTCATGACGCCACCGTGACAGTGATGTTATCCACCGAACAGGTCACCGCCTCGTTAAACGCCGTAACAATATTGGCCGGTGCCACCGTTGCCGCCGAACGCCCGATCTGCAGGCTGTTGATGTCGTAATAGCGGCTTTCCCCTCCGCTCACCACGCCAAGGTTTGCCGGTGAGTAAACACGGCTCAGCAGCAGATCATCCCCGACATCCAGCGAGTTAACGTAATCCGCAATCGCCTTTTTGATGTCATTACCGACCTGCGTTGTGTAGCCCTGAAACACCTTTAGCGTGATAGCCACAAACACGGGTACCGGTGATGATCGTGAAAAACTGATGGTGTGGGGGTTTTGCCACGCGTCAGGGACGGTTACGGAGGTGCTGCCAAACGTGGCGACGCCCTGCCCTTTTTTGCCCTGAATCACCTGAGCAATGGCGTTGATGTCTCCACCGTCAACAATTGCCGCTACGGAGTGCGCAGGCAGTCCGTTTGCGTCCTGACTGCCGGTGTCGTTTTCATACAGTTTGTGACGTGTCACGCCATTGACGTTTGCGATCGCCCCGTCCAGCGCCGCAAAAGGCGTCATGGACGGAAGCGCAACGCTCTGACGCTGACGGATGCGAAGTTCTGAGTCCGATTCTGCTGCACTGCCCACCGTGGCCGCTGACGCATTGGTTACGCTAAGCCATCCGCGCGTTGGCGTGTTAATTTTACTGACCGAGCCCGCCACAGCAGCGACAGCGCCCGACACCGCACAGGTGGAAGTGGCGATCACGGTACCGCCTGGGCCGATGGTCACACTTGCAGGCAGGTTCCAGACAATACCGTTGGCGTCCTTAACTGAACCGTTGGTAATCGTGGTACCCGCCGCACCGGCCAGCGTCAGATCAGCGGTTGAGTTCGTTGCCGCACGGCGAGTGATACCGTTAATTTTAACGTTACGTGAAAGCGCGTCTGTCATACCTGTTGACGGCGAGAACGAGTTGTAAACCGCAATGGCGGTGTTGTTGGCATCGTGAACGGCCAGTGCCACCAGCGCCACCATCTGGCCGTCTTTACTGTCCGGATCCAGATAGGCATCGGTACCGTAAATCTGCTGAAAGTAGCCAGTTATGGTGGTGAGGATGGTCTGATAAGCAGGCGCACTGATGCCCTGGGCGGTTACCGTTGCCGATAGCCCCAGCGTGTCTAGGTTGAGAGCCATTAAGCCTCGCTTGTAACGGTGGTCGTCCCGTAGATGGTGTCAATCGTCGCGGTGAAGGTTACCCGGCGACTGGTGGTGTTCAGGTTGGTATCGAAAGAGATGAGGGATTTAACGCCCTTTGTCTCAAGGATGCGCTGGCGTATGGCGAGGCTGTACGTTTCCGGCTTCTGCTTTCCGAGTACCGACTGTATCCATGGCGTTCCCGCCGTGGTATCAAGGAACCACTGACCATACCAGAGCAGAAAGCGCGTTTTCACTGCCTGCGCCACCGCGTCGGGTGAGTTAATCTGCCAGGTATCATCGCCACGGCCAAATGTATAGTCGCCATCGTCGTCTTCTCGTCGGTTTCTCATTGCGGGCCGCCCGTCTGACTACCGCCCGACTGGACGCCTGAGTGAACGTGTCCGGTCTGGCTGATGCCCTTCGCTACCTGATCGCCGGTTGATGTCACGGTACCGTTAACCTGAATGTTGCCGTTCACTGTAAGCAGTGGCGTGGTGATGTTCACGTTGCCCCCCTGCATCAGTTCGATAAAGCTGCTGCCATCGTCGGTGCGAACCTGAACGGATGTTGTACTGATGCCGGATATTTTCTGCGCCTGTGACTGTGGGCCAACAAAAGCAAATGCATCGGATAAATCATGCTGGCGCGGATCAACGGGCTCCTGAACGCCGCCATTCTGCCACCAGAAATCGATGCAGCGATCGGAAAACACCACCAGGCATTCGTCGCCGGCTTTCACCGGAAACGTGATAGTGCAGCCGCCGCCGCGAGGAAAGATAACAGGCACATCAGTAAGCAGTGGTAAGGCCGCTGACTGAATTTGTCCCTTTGCGTCAACACCCTGACATGCTATTGCAGGCTGAACTGTGCAGGTGCATGTCGCCGGATCGAATGACTGAACAATGCCGGGTAGAGACACGCGCAACATGGAAAAAATGGTGTTGTACAGTTGCGAACTCATGTGCTCACTACTGCCTACCTGAGAATTTAACGAAACGGGCATTTGCTTTTCTCCGGGCATAAAAAAACCCGCCGAAGCGGGTTGGGTTCATTTGGCCTTTCCACATTTAGTTAAATACATATATAACTTGTCATTTCTTGTCTGAAGTCCATCACCGTCATCTACTCTGAAAGGATCAGACACTGAATAAGTTATTCCTAAAACAGGGAAATACCATCTGGGTTCTGCTACTACACGAATAGCAACATTATAAAAGCCGACGTATCCACCAAGGGAGTTTTTTGCGTTAAGTTCCCCGCAAACATAGCCACTCGCTACAGAATCTTTTTGTTTTTCATCGGGATGAAAAAACATATCCTTGAACTGAGCGCTTTCAGGATCCTTGAGATTCTGTAAAAGTCCTTCTTTTCCAACCTTGATAAGCTGATCGTCAGTAGGTTTACAACCCGATAGGATGAATATGCTTAATGCAGCGACCAGTAATTTTTTCATTTTGCTTTCCCAAGAGGTTTTGTAGGTTTAATCCTAAAGGGAGCTTTTTGTAAAAGGAAGAAAGAAAGGATTTATTTTGCGTCGGTCAAATCAATATCAATTTGCATAAAACTCATATAAGGGTGGCTGGACTTCAAGCATAAATACCTAGTGTCAAAACTACGTCCCCAATATGCAAGCCAGTCCTCCAGTTCTTCACGCGAGTAAAACTTACAGGCAAGTCCCTCAGCCATTTCAACGATATCATTGCCTGGAGCTGTAAGTTCATAACCATTAAGCAAAAGGAAAATATATCCGGACATCATAGCTGTACGCTTGTTGGCGTTAGCAAAGCAATGGTTTTGAATGAGGCTTTCTATCAGAAGTGAGGCCAGATAGTACATGTCCTCTGTCTGCTCATAACATCTGGCTATGCTGGGTCTTGACTGAGAGGAACCTAATAGATGATGGCTTAAAACTGAAACAGGCTCATCCGGTGTCTGAGCCTGTATAAGAGCTTTGTTTATTACAATGATGTCTTCGGAACTGAGGTAATGAACGCCATCAACGAATTGCCCTTCGATAACAATCATTCATTCAGACCTTTGACAGGTCTTCCATGGCTTTCTCATAGCGTGTAAAGCCGAAATCAAAAGCCATAGTGACCTGATCTTGATGCGTTGCATCGGCTCCTAATGCTGCTCGTGGAGTAGCTACTATGCTCTTGTCACGAGGCGGAATGTAAAGCCGATCTGCCTTTTTCTGTGCGTGACCCATGGATATACCTCTGAAATCGGTGTAAAAAAATGCCTCAGCGATTGCTGAAACATGAATTGCAGACTGATAAGACCAACTGTTTTTCGGCTCAGTAGTTACCAATCTGGTAATAGGAGTGTATTACCTCAAGGTACATGCTGCAACTTGTTCTTAAGGATTGTTTGTAACCGTTGTACTGTGGTTGACTACTACCTGTAGTTGTTATCGGTTCAGTTACTGGAAGGCTTTAGGCTTCTTTTGAAGATATATGTAAACATCTTCGGATGGTGATAAATCAGACGTTTCCATATAAGGAAACAGTACAGTTACTTAACCCGCTTGCAGTCATAGGTCCAGAACTGCCGCGGCTCGTCCATGTTCTTGCGGATCACTTCAACGTTGAGAATCGCTTTTCCGTTGCGCTTTACGTAGTCAAGGCCCAGCCAGCGGCCCACGCTCGCATCCGGCAACATCCACTGCATCATGACGTTATCGAAATCGTCCTTCTGCTTAAGGAAAGTCATCTTTTGCGTTTCAGGCACCTGGCCATTGATGTGCATAAGGCCATCATGCCCATCGGCCAAACTGAACGGACCGCATTGCATTCCATTTGCAGAAGAGACGGCTGGAAGGAACATGAAAGCTAAAAGATATTTTTTCATTCAGCTGTAAAAACCTTACTAATGGTACTGGAGGATTGGAGTTCTTTGGCACCTTTGGCCAGACAGAGTAGGTCCATGTACCAGTTCTGCCCGCGCGTATCACCAGTATAATCAATACTGCCTACAGTGTAATCACCATCAGTATTTATTGCGGCCGGTTGCGAACCCGTAATGCCATCAACATACAGATTGCCGTCGCTGGCGCTTTCATTCAGCCTGGCGGGTGACATCCCGATTTGCTCATTACTGAGAGCCACGCGATAGACGGATGCCTGATCGAGGCGAACCAGACCGCCCAGCTTGATGGCTGGATTAATCAGGCACCGGACGTTTACGCCTGCCCCCATCGTCTGCTGTGGCATCCCTATAAGGCCGGTACTGGAATTGAGCACTACCACCTCATCGATGTATTTCGACTCAGGAACAATATTCACCTGATTATTTTCATACCACCAGTTGGCCTGGCACTTTCTGGCAATGCCGTACATCACATCAGACGTGTTACCCACCAGCACGCGCCCGCGGGGGAAAACCGTATCGGGGAAATCGGGTACAGATCCGGCCGTGATGCCATACGGCTGATACGTCTTCATCCCCGCTTCGAAAAGGTCTGAATATTTCCAGCCGGCTGCCACGGTGGTTCGGACGGACGCATATAAATGCCCCTGCCAGCCATCAATACACTGCAGCAGCAGCCAGGAGTCGGTAACGTTGTCCGACAGGCCCGCAAATGAATAGCTGTGCGTCTGGAATTCGTCGCTTTTGTCCATCAGCGTCATGCCTTCGATGGACTGAAACAGGCGGATCATGTCGATGTGCTTCATCAGAGCCGCTTCGCGCTCGTCACCAAACCCGAGAATCTCACGCAGTTTTTCGATGCTGTAGGTGCGCAGATGTGCTTTATTCACCAGCTGCGCCGCGCCGGTTGATGCGCTGTCGAACGCCATGATGCGATCGTAAAGACGTTCAACCACCGACATGCCCCAGCCGTTTTCGGTATACGCCTGCTGGTAAGGCAGGCCCACACCGTCCATGCGGATCAGGCGGCTGTGGTGAATCTTCCACGCCGGGATGCCGTTTTGCGCGGCCACCACCTCATAATATTTTGGCTTGCCCAGGTCGGGACCGGGCTCGGTGATAATTTCCGTGATGGTCTGGTTGAGCATCCAGCGATCGAGCACCAGCATGCCTTTGAACTGATCGCGACCGATGGTTTCCATGCGCAGAGGTGAGGACATATCCTGACCGTCAATCAGCAGCACACCTACCGCCCCGCCGTAAAGGCGTGACCACTTAATCGTGTCGCTCAGCGCTTCCCACAGCGCCAGCTCTTCCCAGCGGCCGGTCAGTCTGGCTTTTGCCTTGTGGTCCATCTGCGACGTGATGGTGACGCCCTTGCGCGTCATATCATCGGCGATGGTGTCTACCGCGGCGCCCACAATCCACGATGAACGGTAGGCGAACTCCAGCAGCACGCGGTTACGTGAGGTGAAATTCGGCATGTAGGTGCCGTGACCGCTGAGGTTGCCGGACTGGAGGCCCAGACGGGATACAAAGTTGTCGTAACCGTCGAACGTCTTTGTCGCTGCCGCACTGTGCTGGCGCGGGCGTTTCTTACGAGCCATTTTTACCCCTTGCCAGTAAATCCCAGATATCCATCGAGGTGAACTCCATCGGGGCGTAAGCAATCATCGTGGAGTCAGCCAGGTTGGGCGATTTGGTGCCGTCCGGCTTTTTGTCCACGACGATTTTGCCCACGCCGTTCACCGAATAGGTGGGCTGTGAGAGTTCGACGATGAGTTTGTTTTTTAGCTTCATGCTGCCGGATATCGAAATGATTTCGTCAGGACTGAAGGGCATCTTTTCTTCGACGGCACGCCAGGTATTGCGGAACAGGGTGCGCAACCGCCACCAGCCCTGCGCTTTGGCATTTGCGAAGAAATCTTTATTCAGCCGCCCTTGCTGGCCATATTCACCCGGCACCGCTTCATCTTCCGGATTGGCAGGTGATCCGCTGCCACGATATGGCGTGGCGGTAATCTGGCGTTCCCGTCGCTCTTTTCGCTGCTCGTTGATGACGCGGGCATCGCCACGTGCACCCGCTCCGAGTCCGTCAGAGTCGAACCGGTACATTTCAAGACGGCGCTGATCACAAATGCTGAATGCCCTCTGGACGGTGCCAAAGATGTCATCGCCTTTGCCCGACCATTCTTCGATATCTTCCAGCAGGAAGCCGTGACGCGAAGTAAAGGCGTTGGTGTCTTTACCTTCGTCAGCGACATCAAGCGCGCCCATGCGCTGGCCAGTGGGCTGAATACCCAGCTTAATGTGAGCATCGACAGCCGCCTGCACCCAGGCGGAGGGAATCAGCACACCTTCCACAGACGCGCTGTAGTTGATGTCGATTTCCTGCGCTACGGTCACGGCGTCGAGTTCTTCACACTGCTTTTTATACCAGGCATCATCTTTGCGCGGATCATCACGCCAGTGGAAAGTAAACACGTCCACCTTGCCGCTGTGGCGGCGCTCAGCAAACGAGTTCGCCATACCGTTGGGCGTTGAAATGTCCTGACGGCAGTTTGTGGTTGCCGATAGTGAGGCGTCCACCAGATAGGGACGCTCAAGAAACGCGGACTCATCGACGATGTAGAATGATGTACGGTCACCACGCCCGATGCCGTCACCGGCTTCACCCGTCATCGCTGAGTCATTTTCAGGGAACAGGATCCGCATGTGCGGGGCGTGTGCTTTGGGATTCCAGCCGCCCCGAAACTCTACGGGCAGCAGGCCAATGAAATTACGCGCCTTGTCAAACAGCGACTTGGGCGAACCAATCTTGTCTACGTATTCCTCTTTACGCGAACCGAATCCGGCAATGATGCCGCGATTGAACAGGCACAGCGATGCCGCCATGCCCACGGTGAGCCATGACATGCCCATATCACGCGTTTTTTCCGTGATACCGGGCTTAGAGGTGCGCCAGTGCTCAACAAACCACTGTATCCACTCTTCCTGTTTGGGGAACAGCAGAAACGGGATTCGCGCAGGCAGGCCGCGCTCAACGTTACGCGGATCAACCGTCATGCCCCAGTCGATAATGAACTGGGCAGGATTGTCACGGTAGAATGCCTTCATCGCGGGCAGCATGCCGGGGTTTTGTCTGATACGCTGCAACCTCTCCGTGCGCCATTCAAACACCTGCGTGTAATCAGGGTTCTTGAAATCGAACGGGAATGGTATCGGCATATCGTAAACCTTTATCTGTTATAATGTTTTCTCTCTGGGAAACATCAACAATGGATGGATATATGGCTTTTGAAGAAGAAATTTTGGCTGAACAACTGAAATGCGACGAATACCACAACGAAGAGGCAAGAGTTAGCGGAATCGCTAAATTAGCCGTTGATAAAGGCTGGTCGAGTCTAACTCCGGCTCAGCAGAGTGTTTTACGTCCATTTCTCTCGAAACCTTGCGAGGGAGTTAGAGACCCTGGAGGTTTTCACAACGACTGCCAGGTGATTTTGACTGAAGGCCAACTGAGCAATGCTTACGATGAGTATTTTCAATACGATGCACTTCTTTGTTCAAACTGTCAGGATGAAGCCAATGACATTGAGGCTCATAGAGCAAGCTTTATGAAAGACTAATTCTATAAAAGGGCTGTAATCAGCCCTATTTAACATAAGAGATGTTACCCGCTCTGGCGAAACTGCACTCACGCGCAGTTAGCTCCTAACGACGTATTTCCTGATGATTTCATTGCGGAAAAGCTGAAAACGGACTGCATAAAAGGTGCATAAAAGCGGACCGAAAATGCATAGCCCAGAAAGGTGGCGAAACCGCTATTTCCGGCACTTATCCCATCATCTTGCGGTAAAGCTCTGCGGCCTCGTCAGGCGTCAAATTGACCTGCTCAGTCTGTATTGGTCCGCCTTCTGGCCCGCTGATTTCGGTCTTCGATTTCAGCATACCCAGGTGTTGCGCTACCATTTTCAACGCTTCGTCCTGATTGCGCGTGATTATCTCAAGGCCGAATTTGCCTTCTTTAATACCTGCAAACAAACGCCGCGCCGCGCCGGTAGCGTCACGCGTATCGTGAAATACTGGCCGGCTGAGGCCTAAACCGTTGCAGCGGGGACAGTCAGGATTTGGATCAACCATAGCATCGTAGCCGAAACCACCAGAATCATTCGGTTCACGCTGTTTGCGCTCGACTGCCTCTAGGCGCTTTTCCTCAAACTCCACCATATCGCGCCACTGGTAGTTATGACCGAATCCCCAGCAGTAGCGGCAGCAGTAACGGTGCAATTCGGTAAGCTGTGTTGCATCGGCGGTCGCGATGTCCCACCACCATTGTAGAACTGAGTCCTGAGAAATCTGCGTGCGCTTTGCGCGGGCGTCCATTGCATCCCGCACAGCCTGGCCGACCTTAGCATTTCTTAGCATGCGCGATGCGTTAACGTAAGCCGTATTGCCCTCGCCTTTGTACCCAGAACGCTTATAGGCGGCAGTGCGGTTGAGGTCGATGAGATATTCCTCTACGAACCTGATTTGCTGCTCTGTCAGGCCATAACTGCGCAAATCAAATTCCTGCGCAGTGTCCTGCACATCATTGATGTCTGGCTGTTGCGCAGTTTCACTTTTGCGCACACTGGCGCTGCTCTTCTGCGCAGAATTTTGCGCAGCCGGCTTTTTGATATAACGCCGCGCAGATGAATAATTCAGTCCCTGCGCTTCGCACCAGTCTTTCGGTGAAATACCGCTTTTGGCGTGCTCGGACAGGAACCGACTCTGAAGGTCTCCCCAGTCCGGCTTTGCCATGTCAACTCCTGACGAAAGTCACTTTGGTAGTAATGAGACGCCGAATCAGCCTGGCGGCTTCGCGCTTCATATCGGCTATTGTTTCAGCCGTGGCAGGCTTATGGGCGTACTTACGCTCTATCTCGCCCAGCACGCTGTTGAGATCAGCATTGGCAGGATTGTGGATTTCGACTTTGAGACGCCCCATAGTTACTCCAATAAAAAAGCCGCCCATTTGGACGGCTTTTTCATAAAAATTAAATTACACCAAATCACCAATTCTTTTGGCATCAACTAATAAGTTAGCACCAGGAATACCATCTACAGAACCAGAAAGCCGATAACCATGTGCTGACTCACTCACTGCAAGGTTCATGGAATAATCAGTAAGGCCAGGGATTACATTTTGGGCCTGTGGATTGTGTTGATTTACCTGAAGCCTCAAAGACTGACCTTCAACTACTCCACGATAAGTGAAACCGAAATCTCCGCCATTCACCGCATTGTTTTTGACAACTACAGTACCGGTTCCAAAATCGTTTTGACCATTACTGAACACAACAAAATAAATTCCGTCTTTCATGTTAGCCCCAGAGTTATTATGCCTTATGGCTTAATTATTATATCAGCATCCCTAATACATTCACCCTATATATAAAATGAGGTTTGAAAACTGCGAGTGTTTAACACATTTATGGTTTATCGAAAAAACCAGACGCAGGCATATAGTTCAGGTACAGGGGCGCTGGGGTGGTTATTTGAATACTCTTAATCTATCTGGGATTAAATTTTCTATCGCTTGATCTGCCTCTGACACAGAGTAAGATTCACTTGATGCAATCAGGTAAATTTTTCCTCGAAACTGATGCTCAGTAACTGTATAGGTCGCACTAAGAGGCACGGTTACTTCTGCCTGTTGCTCACGTAAGTACATCTTAGGCAGAGGCTGGTTCTTTTTATCAAGTTGAAGAGAATTTCCGCCATAAGGACCATACCAGACCTCACCATGCCTCTCTCCACCTATAACTAAATAATCAACAGTCTCATTTTCGGTCATTTTTATCTCCTCTTATGAAGATAACAACTATGCCATGTAATCAGCATCAGGCGCACTCGTAAATGCGCCTTGTAATGATTACGCCAGCTTTTTAGCCAGTGCCACCACATCGTCGAAAACAGCTTCAACGTCATGGCCGGCCACCTTCAGCAATTCTTTCACTTTAGCCAGCACTGCATCGGTGGTATCGGTCGATACAGTAACAGGGGCAGTTGCGGCAGTCGGCAGAGTGCTATCTTGAATTACATCATCAGACATCGTTACTTCCTCTTTTTTGATTAAAGCCCAGTCACTTAACCAGGCGTAGCTTAAATCTTTTTTGGCGCTTCACTCTGCGCCCCCTGTGGTTGAGACATGGCCTGCTCATCCAGTTTGCTTTTGAGTTCGTCAATCTGAGCCTGAAAACGCTGCTCTACTTCGTGCCAGCCGTCACGGATGGCTGTTGATTCGGCCTCTGCCTTCTGTGGGCTGTTCTTCCAGCGGAACAGACCCACCAGCCAGCCTGCAGCGAAACCAGTGACGAGCGCAATCAACGCCCACGTAATGAGTGCGGTAGTGGTATACATGGATTTATTTTCCTTTTGAGGATGCGGGAGTTAAGCAGACCTGACGCACATAGTCCTGTAGGCCGGTCAGTTGCTTTTTGACTGTTTCGATTCGCTCTCTGAGGGTGAAATAATCCCGCTGAGCGGCGTCTGTAAGTCGGGGGCTGACATCATCATCCACGCGGGTGGCGGAGGATTTACCGTACACTGGCCGATCACATTTGGCTGAGATGCGCAGGCGCTTAGCCCCAGAATCGACATCCCTACGCAAATCGCTAATGGTTTTTTGCGCATCGGCTAAATCCTTAGTGTATCTGGCATCGATTGCCGCAACAGACTGCTGGCGTCGCTGGATATCGTCAATGGTTGCCTGGCGCGTGTCGGCAAGGTTCTTTTGCGCATCTCGTTGCTCCTGAAAATGCAGGGCGTTGTCACGGTAGCACCCCACAGCCAGTAACAACCCGGCTATCAGCGCCACCAGCATGAACGCCAGCACAACGCGCCAGTTAATTATTAACCAGGTCATGGATTCAGGCTCCAGTTGCAGATCTCCCGCTCAACGTCACGGCGGTTCGCCAGCCCCTGAATCCTCACGCGGTCAACATATACCCAGCTACGAAGGCCATCGCAGGCTTGCTTATAACGGCCGGCATTGAGGTTGCGCAGTACCGATGAGTGCTCGAATGCATTAACGCCGACGTTATAGCTAAAACTGATAAGAGCGGCTTTCTGATATGCATTCGACGGCACCTTTACGGACCTTTCCACCGAACGGGCATAGGGCTGCAGGTGCTTTTGCAGAAGCGCGTCGCACTCTTTCTGTGTATAGGTTTTCCCCTGAATAACATCCGGGCCGGTAATGCCGTTGCATACAGTCCAGACGCCGCCGACGTCACGATATGGCGTGTAAGAATTACCTTCGAGGCTCGGGATCAGAACAGCCGCGATGGCTAACGTACCGCCACCAGCAGCTGTGATAAGGCTTTTACGTAAAGCGGGTGAAATAGCCATTATGCTTTCTCCGCCAGCTTCAAAGCCTTGTTGACCGTATCAACCACCTCTGGCGCTTTGTCCTCGTCATGCGAGGGTGATCGGTTTAAATAACTCTGGATCGCCGCAGTGCGTAAACTCTCCTGCTCCGCCTCAAACTTTCTGGCCAGTTCTTCCCGGTTGCTCTCTTTCCGCTTGTAATACGCGTTCACGACAAAGGTCGCGATCCCGAGCATCACACCACTGACCAGACCGATAAAATTCCAGTCCAGGTGATAAACCCAGTCATACCAGTTGAAAAGGCCATTACAGACCAGGCCACCTGACGCGCAGTAGGTAACCCCTGATGCAATTTTGTCAGGCATGATTTTGACCATATGATTACCTCCGTAAGTACGGAAGCTGTGTGTAATTGGAGTGTGCAACACTCAACATGAAGGAATACAAAGTATTTTTTGCTTAATAACCGACGCTGAAGGTGAAAAACCTCAGGGGTCGCAGCATCTGTGAAGACATTAATTATCAAAAATAACAGAGGGATTAAGAGTATAAATTGCTCAGGGTCATTTCAGACCCTGACCTAAGTTCCGACTACATTGGTCCTACTTTTGCCGCGTCCCCCCAAGTAAGCGCGGCTTTTTTTTATGCGCAAAGCAAACTGTTTCTGAAAAACCCGGGGCATATAACATTGCTCGCACAAAAGAAAAAAGGCCGCTCGAAAGCGGCCTTTAGGCTATTTTTAAAAAATTCGTTGACTCTTTAGTTACCGCTTAATTTTTCTGACGGTGATTCAATTAACGACTCAATGAATTTTTTTTGCTGTGCATTGAGGTCTAGCTTCCTGATTTTTTCCGCATCGACCTGAGAATTTGACTGGCCGGGCTGAGTCTTAGGAGTGAACTTTCTGTCCTCTCCAGCGAAAGCAACTGCAGTGACTATCAACCCCCATACAACCACGCAAAACAATAACATCAACAGCCATGTCACTCTTTTCGATATTTTCAAAACCCTTCCCTTTCTGTAACGAAGGAAAGTATAAGACAAATCTGATAACCACTAGTTCTAACAAGAATCCATTACGATATTTTGCTCTAAATGGGAACGTCCTAAGCATGAATCACAAGATATCAACCTTGCACGAGCCAAGGGTAAGCACAAAAAACCGTTATGAGATTAATAGCCAAAAATCAAAAAAATAAAAAAACCTGCATAAGCAGGCTTCAGTTGTTGACTCGAATCAATCAAAATTTTTATGAATATGTGTTAGAATTATTAAGGATTTCCCTGGTGTTGGCCGTTTTGGCTTCCCTCATGTCATCCCTACCTGGTTGCCGAGACCATAGATGACTTGAGGGATTTTTTTTGAAATCCATAAGTAATTCTGTACATTTTTCACCATAACAACAACTATTCTTAAGTACTACCAAACCTAAACTTAAGTACAGCTAATTTAATTAGCTAACAAAGCTGGTTTTAGAGTGCTGCGACAGAGGTGGTAACAGGTATGCGATGCCGGGTGCCTCCCGGTGAATCAGAAAAGCCAGAACCTGACCCGCAACATTTAGGACATACTGGCTTTGCCCCGCCGCGTAGGGGGATTCACCGCACAAGCTACTACTATATCTACTTAAAGCCTTCTGATGAACTGTTTTGAAAGCCTTAAAAGACCATGGATATGGGTGTTTATCAGCAGATTAGCTCATGTCGCCAAAGATTAAATTTATGACGCCATGATGAGAGAATGGCGCGTTATTACACACTGCAAGATTTTGCCGCCGTTACCTCAAAGACAAAGGCGGTTTTTTATCGCTAAGTGTTTTGGGGCATGCATTAACCTGCCAATAAAAAAGCCCGCCAGTGGCGAGCCTTAATATGGGTTGAGGTCATACCTATAAATCCGCACTAATGAACAGCAAACAGAGACCCCATCATTAGCGTGATAATGGTCCATTTTATTCACGCCGTCAATACATGAGATTAATCTTATTGTTTCATGTGCCTGATTTCGCTGTTTCCGGTCACGCGCTGCAGCATATCGCCCGCTATGGACTCTTCCTTGTGGCACTGGGTAATGAGCGCTTCATAGAACGGTTTAAAATTGCGTGACCACGTTGGCTGGCTTACTGCCATAACGGCATAACCAACAGCACGGCGCACAGTTTCAGCAGGCAGGCGTGCATAGCCACGGCCGGTGCATTTGGTGCAGGTTTTCATGACAGGTACGCCCTGAATCTCGCTCTGCTCAGTGTCCAGCACTTTACCCTTTCCATGACAGCGACACGCATTACTGATCACCCCTTTCCCTTCACAGGTGCCGCAACGGACACGCTGAATCTCTCTTACCTCTCTGACTTTTTCATAACTGGACGGTACGAAGCCTTCGACGCCCATACGGACTGAGGCTTTCACCAACTCGCGCGCCGGAAAAGGCATGTGTGATTTAGTGGTAAATACCTCCATGTCGATAAACCCGGTACCACCGCAGCAGGTACACGGGCGCTGGCTTGCGGCGCTGCGCGAATAGTCCATGTAGGCAAACGTTGCGAGCAATTGCACAAATTCGCGTTTAATATTCTCATCGAGTTCGGCGACTGCCCGGAAAAGCCCCGCCTTACTCAAACCGAATTCAGTTAACATTTCAACGGCGCGTTCACTGGACGTGATGCCATGCTTGGACAGGAATAATTCAAACCCGAAACGAGCCTGCGCGCCAGTCAGCCCGAAGGATGCCATCACATCCGAAATATCCAGGCTGTCACTGGCCGTTGCCCGTGGAGAATCGCTGAACATAGGTGATTTAGGTGCGAAAAATTTTATCGTGCTTTCAAGGTTCAAGGTGATTCTCCTTACTGAATTTTGCTGCGTTTATAATTTCAGGCAATGCTCTCGATCCTTATCTGCCCTTTTTCTCCCCAGATTTTTGTAATACGTGCATCCCATACGGCGCTGTCTTCTTCAAACACGGCATCCATCAACGCTTTATGCAGATTATCGACATCGGGCCTTTGCTGGTGGGGCTGGCCGCTGAACTGCGCACGCTTCTTTTTGCTCCAGCTGTCGGGCATGGGCAATACAAACGTGATGTGACAACCGCTGTCAGGCAGCTGGATTTGGTTCAGGCGCACTTCATCGCAAAATGCCCGGTACCGGAGAACGGCCGGCCGTTTTGCCCAGCGGTCACGTTGAGTCTGACGGGGCTTGCCCAGCGGCGTGATGTCATAGATTCTGATCAAAATAGTCTCCCCGTTGCTTCATTACCGTTGCGTGATGATTTATCGCGGCCAGCCTGCGCCGGTCTCTCTCGGGCAAGCTGCGCCGCTATTGCCTGATCTGTTCCACGGAAATGCCCGTTGCGGAATTCCTGATAAACCACGCCGCCCTGTGGGCCATGACGGTTTTTACCGATAATGATTTCAGCCAGGTGCGCGGCCGGGCTGTCTGGGTTATAGGCACCATCCCGATAAATGAACCAGATGCCGTCCGCGTCCTGCTCAATGCTGCCACTGTCACGCAGATCGGCATTTAACGGGCGCTTGTTCGGTCGCTTCTCTACTTCTCGCGACAGCTGGCTGAGGCAGATGACGGGCGTATTAAGCTCCATCGCCATGGTTTTAAGGCCGCGTGTAATCTCGCCGATCGCCAGGTCATTACGTTCTGCCGATGGCTTTTTGATGAGCCCCAGATAGTCAGCCAGGATAAGCGACAGGCCCGGATAACGGTTTTTATGACGTGTGGCCACCGCCCTGATTTGTTCAATGCTGAGGTTTGTCGCATCGACAACCCAGACATCAAGATTCGCAAGCTCAGCCAGACCCATGGAGATCCGGCCCCAGTCTTCATCGTCAAGGTGGCTGGCTTTGCGCAGTTTGGAAACGGATACGTTGGACGCGTTCGCTAGCTGGCGCTCAATGATCTGGCCTGCCTGCATTTCCATACTGAAAATCAGAACGCCACGCTGCACCCGCTCAGTTCCGAGTGAAACAGTGCGCTGGGCTATGCCTTCGGCGATTTTCAGTGCCAGCTCGGTCTTACCCATTCCCGGGCGGGCAGCGATCACGATCAGGTCTGTGTCGTTTAATCCACCTGTGATTTCATCCAGATCATCGATGCCCGTTTTGATGGTGTTTGACTCTTCATCACCGGCAACGCGTTTTTCGAGCGTGTCCATATACCCGTTAAGCAACTCACTTGCGCGGATCGGCAACACTTCTTCATCTGGGCGACTGATGTTCATAAGCTGGCGCGTAAAGTCCTGGATACCTTCCATCGCGGTATCGTGGTTGTAAGCGCTGGTAATTTTCTCGTAATGGCTTTCCATAAGGCTGACAAAGCCGCGGACCATGAACTTTTCATTTAGGCTTTTCGCATAGCCCTTCATGTTCGCCGCGCTCGGAACCATCTTCATGGTTTCCATGACGTCAGCAAAAATTCCGTTTTCATTGCCCATGGCCTCTGCCACCAGAAGCGCATCAATCATTTTTTTCTGCGTCGCCTGGCGCTTAATCTCGGTATAAAGCTTTGAGTAAAACGGGTTCGTGAATGCTGCTGGCTCGACGGTAGCCAGCACGTCGTAGGCATCAGGCGTTAAACCGGAATGAAGCAGGCAACCCAGCACGCTGGCTTCAAGATACAGATCAGACATGGTTACCCCTCCGCACCAAAAGCAGTGTGTCAGGCTTCATCAGCCAGTCGAAGTTGGCATGCCAGCCGCTGTTGCTTTTGCCGAAATAGGAAGCGCGGGCCTCATTGAAAAAAGCACTGAAGTAATTACGGAAACACTCGTTTGCAGCTTTTTCACGGGGGAAGTGTGTAGCCAGACGGCGGATAGCCTTCACTCTGTCTTCGTCAATTTCGGCATACATCAGACGGCCGGCCGCTAAATCGTTGTAAGCATCGATCACAGCATCGCAGTCAACCTCGACCTGATTTTCATCCCACTGGGTGGCGTCAGCCAGATAGCCGTCGAACCGGTTCACACGGCAGATATTCGCGGGCTTGGCGACCGTACCGTTGCGGCGTTTCCACGTCTCCGCGACCCAGCGCACCACCAGCTTGAGGTCATTAACGGTGTAGGCTTCGCGGGATGGTCGTTCAGTAAGTAAAACGGCAAAGGCTTCTGCAGAGCGGCAGGTGGTGCCTGTAACCTCGTTGTAATACTCCAGGACCTGTTTTGCCTGTGATAAAACTTCCTCCGAAAATTCCCCCTTGGGGGCTTTAGGGGGATCTGTATTTATTGTCTTTTGAATAGTGTCTTTTGTGTGTCCCTGTTTTGGTGACAACCCTGTCACTGTTTTGGTGACACTTTTTGTCACTGATTTGGTGACAGTGACACCATCTTGGTGACATTGCGGTATTTGCCATTCAGACAGGTGCTTATTTGGGCCAATATGCATCCCTACACGGAGCAGAACGCGCATGGCGATCAACTCATTTTTGGCCTTGTTTACCTTCTGGCGTGGCAGCTTGGTAAGCTCAGAAATCTGGCTATCAGAAATACGGTCCAGCTTCTTGTTAAAGCCATAAGTTTTGCGGCAAACAGCATGCGCTACCTTCGCCTGGTTACGGGTGAGGTTTGCGCCGATCAGCTCTTCGTACAGCTCATTAGCCAGCCGTGTATAACCGTCATCGGTATCGGCCATGCGTAGCTCCCCATGCTCTTTGTGAGCACGAAAATGGATAATTTCAGCGGTATTACTCATGCCCCGACCTCTCGCGCTTAACCTGCTCCAGCACCTGGCGCAGCTGACGCCCGAACTCAGGGGAATACTGGCGCACTAACTCTTCGCGCGCCATGTCTTTATGTACAGTAGTTTCCTGTTGCGGCTTACGCCGTTTTTGTCGCATAATTAAGCTCGCTTCCCAAAAGCAACGCTGTACACGACTGGACAGTTCCCGCTGTTCAGTCGCTCTTTCCCACCTCGGTGAAATACTTCTCGAAGTACCATTTCGGCACACAGCACAAATGTTCGTAATCAGGCCGCATGAAGATGACCCTCCGTTCCTGCCTGTCGTAACTGATGATGCGCACGACAATGCCGCGCTTGTCCCGAAAGCGCTTATCGGTTTCAACAAACCTTTCATCCTCCAGCGCCCTCCTCTTTCAAACGAATATGCTCGAGCATCGACAGCAACGTTCGTGCCTCTTCACCCGTTAAAATTACGTTTTGCTCACAACCTGGCGCCGCGATGCATCCCTCCGGCAAACCCAGTTGGTGAATCATTCGGCACGCCAGTTGGCAGATGCGGATCTTCTGACGACTAAGACCAGAAGGATGAATCCCCATATCGAGCGCCAGGGCCTTATTACCTTGAGTGATTACCTCACGGTGAAAAAAGCTCTCCAACGTTTCCGGCTTGCAGTTAACACGTACCGAATTGCTCGAAATTGCAGACGATTCCATTTATTTTCTTCCTTTGAGTCAGTGAATTAAGATGCAGAAAGCTCAGGCCAGATCCGCTCCCAGTCATCCGGCCGCAGTTCTCTGCGCGTAACTGCTTTGTTTGTAGCCTGCTCAATTTCAACGCACCGAGCAGGTGAAATAGGACTGCGACCAGAAGCCATTTGAGAGAGGAACGAACTTGATACGCCCAAAGCGGTTGCTAACTTCTTTGCTTCGCCACGTTCTAATGCATCAATGTAATTTTTAAGATCCATAGACACCTCATTTTTTGCTTGAGTTTATTAAACACTAAACTTTACGTCAAGCATTTGCTTGTTTAGTTATTACTAATCAAAATGGCGAAATGAACATTACTGACAATCGGCGAATGCGCCTTAAAGCATGGTTTTCCAATAAGACGCTTCCCACAAATGAGAAAAGCTACCTATCCCAGTTGATGGGAGGGAAAGCCTCGTTTGGGGAAAAAGCTGCGCGGAGGATTGAGGCATCTTATGGCATGCCATCGGGTTATCTCGATGAAGAAGCTGATAGCCCTGAGACACCGTATGCGAACGTGGTTTATAAGGGACCGAATCAACCTAAAGGGAAATTTCCGGTTATCAGCTGGGTTAGTGCTGGCGAATGGGCAGAGGCTATTGAGCCTTATCATCGCAAAAGTATTGATAGATGGTATGAAACCACCGTGGATTGCTCAGAATACTCATTCTGGCTAGAGGTGAAGGGCGATTCTATGACATCTCCAGTAGGTTTGAGTATCCCAGAGGGGATGATGATTCTTGTCGACCCAGAGGTTGAGGCAATAAGCGGTAAGCTTGTTGTTGCTAAGTTAGACTCAGAAAATGAAGCAACTTTCAAAAAACTCGTAATGGATGCAGGCCGAAAGTTTCTTAAACCCCTTAACCCTCAATACCCGCTAATAGAGATCAACGGCAACTGCCGTATTATTGGCGTTGTCGTTGATGCAAAAATAACCAACCTTCCTTAAAACACACCAGCTTCGGCTGGTGAGTTTTGTCTTCCCGCCTAAATTAAAAAATAAATTCACTTAACTTTTAATTAGTTAATGGTTAACTTCGTCTTTTTGTTTAGTGTTTACTTGACGCAATGGTTTATAGTTCAATAAACTTTCAATCACAGCACGACGCAGCCCACCGCAGACAGCTGTTCTGCTCTTTAACAAGTGAACATGTAATCACCGCGCTGGTGGCTGAGAGGCCCGAACTCAGCACCCTGGCATTCCCTGACCTCTCGGGGTAAAGGCATCCCAGGCATGCGGCGGACAGTGTGGTGATTCAGTTTTTTTTGAGCTGCGTGAGATAGCAGGCGCAGCATCAAAACGAACTGACCACCTTTGCAAATGAGGGAATGACAGATGGATAAAGCCTACGAAGAATATTTTGAAAGCCTGAAAGAAGGCGAAGAAGTGCTGAGCTTTGCCGAGTTTTGCGAAGCTTTAGCCCCTACCAAAAAAGATTAACGCCTCACCAGGGCAAGGTCCGGAATCCCGCAGATATGCAGTTGGACTAAAAAGTAAACGCGGGCTTGAAGCTGGAGGATGGGGCCAGCACACAACAGGGTAGAGCATTTGGAGGCGCACCATTAAGCCGGCGAAGAGTGCTCTATCCGTTGTGGTGAATTGCAGTCCATCGAGACAACCAGAAGATCAGCACCTGGCGCCACAACCCCACATTGCTGTGTAGTCTTTGGCCCCCGCCTCGGGGGCATTTTTTTGACTGCTTTTCAGCGCTCCGAGGTATCCATGAATTTCATCCCAAAACTGACCCGGCAGCGCATCAGCGAACTGCCCGAGGGAACGCCGATCCGTATCGGTGCCCGCGTCGTCATTTTCGACGGTTGCAGCATTGAGCCCAATTACAAAGGTGAGGACGAAACCTTTGTGTATTACATCGATGCGAACGGCCAGCGGGAATGCCATTTCGAATGGCTGTTACTCGAGTCAGGCACGGAATTTATTGAATCGGAACTGTGCGAATACTGCGCCCGGTTCCGGCACCCAACGGACATAAAGCAAGTTGCTATCAGGTTCTGGAACCGCAGCGAGGTCCGTTCATTCTGCAGCGACAAAGGCTGCGCCCTTCTTTACCAGCAAACAATCCGCGTCCCGGCAGCGCGCCAGGGCAAACCAAGGAGACGTATCTCATGAGCCCTGTAGATCGCCTGCAGTTCAAACATCGCCTGACGGGCGCTGATTTCCACCCGAAGCCACGCCACTGGCTGACGCCATTGCTCATCGCACTGTGTGTGGTGGCTGGAATGTGTTTGCTATGACAGTGACAACAATCCCCACTGAATTCGCCCTCAACGAGGCCATGCGTTCGCTGGCGCTGAGTACCATTCTCACGCTGTGCGAGCAAAATCAAATCAGTCCGGCTGATCTGGAAATGCTGGCCCACCAGTTGGCCCAGCGTGAAGCAAACGCGGACGCTAAATCAGGAGCTTTGAATGTCCACCATCATTCGCGTGATCGACACTGAAACTACCAGCTTTGAGGGTGGCGTGTGTGAGCTTGCCAGCATCGACATCGTTGGTGGCAAGCTGTGTAACCCGATGAGCGATTTTGTTAAACCGCCTGAGCCGATTACCGTTGGCGCCATGGCAGTGCATCACATCACTGATGCGATGGTTGCCGATGCCCCGCCGCTCAGCGATGTAATTGACCGTTATCTGGGTGCCGACGTTTATGTGGCGCACAACGCCGCGTTTGACCGGCCAAAGCTGCCACAAATAACGGCGCCGTGGATCTGCACGCTCAAGCTGGCCCGCAAGCTATATCCGGAACTGGAAAGCCACTCCAACCAGTATTTGCGTTATCACTTCATGCTCGATGTTGATGTGCCTGAAAACCTGCACGCGCACCGGGCGCTGTACGACTGTTACGTTACGGCGGCGCTTCTGCTGCGACTGAACCGTGACGCGCGCCTGACGATAGCCCAGATGCGCGATATATCCGCGCGGCCTTCCCTGCTTCACACGATGCGCTTTGGCAAGCATAAGGGCAAAACCTTCGAAGAGATTGCCGGACAGGACCAGGGTTATCTCCGCTGGGCGCTGGCAAATATGGATCTGGATGAAGACCAGAAATTTACCATGCAACATTATCTGGAGGTCTGAATGGGAACCCCTGTATTGATTCTGGGGGACAGCGGCGCGGGCAAGTCCTACAGCCTCAGAAACTTCAACCCAGACGATTGCCTGCTTATCCAGTGCATCCCCAAGATGCTGCCTTTCCGGCATAAAAGCACCTGGAAAGTCCACGGCAAATTAGACGAAGGTGGCAAGCCTCAGCGCGGTAATGTTTTTCGCACAGATGACTGGGTTGATATTGAAGACAAAATTCAGCGCATGGTGCTTTCAAAAAATCGACGTGTGCTGATCATTGATGATTTTCAGGTAGTGATGCAGCACGAAAACATGCTGCGGGCCTATCAAACTGGTTACACAAAATACACAGAAATGGCCGACCATATCTGGCGAATTATCACAGCAGCAACTCAATTGCCCGATGATATTCGCGTTTACTTCCTCGCTCACACTGAAGAATCGGACGGGAAAGTCCGGATGAAGACGGCCGGCAAGATGCTGAATGAGAAGCTTACGCCAGAAGGCTATTTCTCAATCGTACTCCGCGCCATAAAAAAAGATGGCAAACACGTTTTTCTGATTAAAGGCGATGATAACGACACCGCCAAAGCCCCACCTGACTTATTCCCCGATCAAACCGAAATGGAAAATGACCTGTTCGCTGTAGACCAGGCCATTTGCAACTTCATGTCCGAAGGAGACATTTAATGCAACCTATGAGCTTTAAGTTCGATCCAGAAGCGGCTAAAAAAGCTGGATCCGCAGCAATCATCAATGAAACGGGTGCTTACGAAGGAATTATCCTTCATGCACAGGTTGGTTTCGGTACCGACAGTCAGTCGCAGTCACTGGAATTACGCTTCGAATCAAACGGCGCCAAATCCGATTATCTGCGAATCAACTTTATCGGTCGCGACGGTGAACCCACTTTCGGGATGGACCTCGTGAACGCCCTGATGTGGACAGCTGGCGTCCGTGACCTTATTCCCGAAAAGCAGCAGACAAGCGAGGGTACTGCGTGGGTATTTCCTGCGCTGACCAACAAAAAAACCGGCCTTGTGCTTCAAAAGGAATTGCGTACTAAACAGTCTGATGGCTCAGACACTTACCAGATGAACATCCGGCATGTCTTCCAGCCAGGCACGCGCCTGACCTATGCCGAATTTGCAGAAAAACTTCAAGCCGAAGCCATTGATAAACTAATGCTGAGCCTGAAAGATGTTGATAAGCGCCAGCCAGTTGCTGGTAACGGGCACAACACTGCTCAGCGCGGCGCGCCTACCGGCAACCGTTACGCAAATCAGAACACCGGCGCTGCACCTCAATCTAAACTCCAGCAGGCTGCTGCCAACCGCCATAATGCACCTCAGCCTGAACCTGATTTCGACGATGACATCCCGTTTTGATCGCAAGATTTTAATCTTTAAATCAAATGATTAACTAAACCCTCTGAGTCAATCTCAGGCATTTGGAGAGCCGTATGCATAGAAATGTGCATGTACGGTTTGGTGGGGGGGCAACGGCTATCCCGTTCTGAGCGCACGTTCCCTACCCAACCAAAAAAATTATAAACAAAAATAAAGGTTATGATAATATATTTAATGCTTAAATTTATAATTCTCTCATTAATTCAACCAGCTCATTATGTAAGGTGCCTCCTTCATCAACAACATCAATATAACCATCTATTCTATTAACTTTATACTGGACATTTCTATTCTCAAGCCATTCCAAAACTATATTTCGCTTATTGCGAATTATCTTTTTAATATTAACACGAGTCATGCCACCTCTGGATCTAACTAAATAATCCTCATCAGATGGCCCCGTGTATTCATTTTTTGATGGTGAAGATATCATCTGCAATCGAACAAGTGTATTCTTAATCACTTGAATATCCTGGATTAATGCTTCATTCGCACTAATTTCATCAAGCTGTATATCCCCCTTATCAAATGAGCCAAAGTTTTTTAATATTGGGCTATTTTTCTTGTCATTTGATTTTATGTACTCTTCATAAGTCGCTTTAATTTTAGCTTCCAGTTTATCTTGAAATTTATTTACTAAACCATGCCTTAGATCTTTAGGATAACCAATGTGCTCAATAGTGCCTGAATCAAAACAATATTCTGTAGCATCATCCTTGATGATTATTACAGGCTTATCAAAGGCGATACGCATACCTAGCTCAAACATTACGTTAGGATTTCGCGAACTAACATCACAAATAATTAGATGATCTTCATTCAAATTATTTACTATACGAGAATGGATTGTAGTGATTGCCCCCCCATCACTTACAATCCTGCCTTTCTTGATGCCAATATCAATAATAGTATCGTCAATAATTCGCATAACATCATTCCAATGCGTTTCAGGATAACCTTCTGTTTTAGCAATAGGCATGACATAGCCAATTTTGATATCCTCAAGATTTATTTCTTTCGAAACATCAGACACTATATTTTTCTTAACTGTCATAACTCCTCCATTAAACATTAGCAATGCAAGTAATTTACATAGTAATCAGATTTAAAATCAAATAATATCTTGGGAAATTTTTGATACTTGCTCCCCTAACCTTTAAACCTTTATTCCAAACCGGATAAAAAACCATCAAAATGATTAGCTGCAACGTTGCACGATAAATTTTAAAAATTCATCCGGAGACTTAACCTCAATGTGAGAGATGGATCACATTAATTATCTAATTTTTATGTAAATTTAATTAATTAAATTAATGCATATGGAAGGTAACCATGCCAGCGCCAACTAATAAACCCTTACCCAGTCTCGGACAAGATAGTAAAAATTCTCCCCCGCCTCTTAACTACATTCGTCCCACCCCTCCACCACAGCCGCCTAAAACTGATAAAAAGTAAATCTGAGGATTAAGAATGGATGCTATGAGTGGGGATCTGTTTAAGATACTGATGCTACTTTTACCAGGATTCCTCACGGCTTGGATTTTTCATGCATTCACCGCTTATCCCAAACCTTCTCAATTCGAGAGAGTGGTTCAAGCTTTAATATTTACTATCTTTATTCAAGCGCTTCTATATATTGTAAAACCAATAATTCTATGGGTTGGTGATTTTTACAGCTTCGGCCCTTGGGGCTCTGACGCAAATACATTTTGGTCATATGTGATTGCATTCTTTATTGGGTTAATATTCAGCTCTTTAGCGAATAATGACAGCTTTCACTCTCTTATGAGAACAATACGTGTAACTAAACAAACATCTTATCATTGTGAGTGGTTTGGGACTTTTAACGATAATATTACGCATGTCATACTACATTTAAATGATGACAGAAGAGTATTTGGCTGGCCGGAAGAATGGTCAGCTGATCCTGAGAAAGGACAGTTTATTCTCCGCAACCCATCATGGGTAACAGAAAGTGGCTATATCGATATGCCCACAGTCAAGTTCATAATGTTTAAAACATCCGACATCAAGTGGGTTGAATTTATGCAAGATAATCCTGAGGTTATATATGTCGAGAAAACTACCGACACCCCCACCATATAAGACTCCCAGTAATGATGGTGTTAGGGGTGGTAAAAACCCCCCTCCTCCTACAATTTATGAAAGGCCAGCAGCACCGCCTTCCCCTCCGCCAGGAAAGAAATAAGCAAGAGCCCCGCACTGCGGGGTTTTTTTATTGCCCAAAAATATAAATTGCCAACTACCGATTCACGAAGGTATCGCTATGCTGATCGGTTTCGTCCTTATCATTTCCTCTTTGCTGCCCGTCCCTGTAAGCGAAGACATCTATCCAACCTTGGCCGCATGTGAACACATTTAAGAACAGTTGCTTAAACGAGATCCGATTTCTCAGCTTGAATGTGTGGAAGTGAGGCGCTAAATTACTGTATAAATAAACAGTATTTGGTGATGTGTATGCGCAGGTTTGTCAGCGGCGGTTTAACCTTCTATTTTCTGGATCAGGGTGACACTGAGCCAAACTTAGGCAAGGAATATCTCTACATTCCTGGGTACATGATAAAACCTGTCGATGCTGGCTGGATGGCATTAATCCTCAGTTGCGATGAAAGGCTGTGGCAACCCATCAGCGACAACTTGTTTGCTTCAGAGAATGAAGCGTTTAACTTCGCATATGACCATTTTTCTGTTGATCAGAGTAAAACAGAGCGGCTTCTCCCTGGATGGAAAAGTGTCTGATTAACCCTAAATCGCGAACGCGGTTTTTTTATCCCCCTATCCCAATGAAAACAAAATTCCTCGCGCACTACGCGCGGCACAAACCCCTGTATGACGTATCCGTTTCTGGATGTGTCTGGATCCTGATGCTCATGGCAATGTTTTGCCTTGAGCTTTATCTCCAGTGAGGTGAGCTAATGCAGACTCAGTCACCTGAGGGAAAGCCTACTGGAACGGCCGGCAGGTCACCTGCTGCTGTTCCGCCTATGATTTCCCGCATCGCTTTAGCGGTGGCCGATGCAATGGCTACCAGATGGCAAAAAACTGCTTTGAAAATCGTCTCAGTTGCCTGAACTGCATTTGCCTTCATGAAGGCGGCTGCGACGTAGTGAACGAAACCGAAACTCCCGCCGAATGCCCGCATGTAGTGGACTTTTGTTCTTACTACCAAATAGACCTATCGAAAAAATTCAGGCGCTAATTTAAGGCTATAAAATGACCGAGCACATTAATGATGATCACATTGTCGATGTGGTCAGTTTTTCAGGTGGACGCACCTCTGGTCGTCTCGTATATCTGATGGAGCAGCGTCGTGCAAAAGGGAATATCGTTAAATATGTTTTCTTAGACACGGGCGCCGAACATCCTAAAACTTATCAGTTCATCAAAAACATCTCGAAATTTTGGGGCATTGAAATTATTTGCTTACGTGTTGTTGTTAATCCTGAATTAGGTAAGCCAAATAGCTATAAAGAAGTAAGTATTGATGATATTGGTCCAGATCTAGGGCCATGGAAAGAAATTTGCGATAAATACGGTACGCCCTACATTCACGGTCCATTCTGCACAAGGACTATGAAGCTCGAACCTTTTCAGCGCTACTGCAAAGAACATTTCAAGAACTATCATACCTGGCTTGGCATACGCGTTGATGAACCCAAAAGGCTCAAGGTTAAAGAAGGCATAAGCTATCTCGCTGATATATGCGACATGGAAAAAATCGACATTCTTAACTGGTGGAAGCAACAGAGTTTTGACCTTGATTTGCCCGAGCATCTTGGAAACTGTGTTTTCTGCATAAAGAAAGGCGTTAATAAAATAGCTTTAGCGGCACGTGATGAACCTGACATGGTAGACCAGTTTAAAGCTGTTATTGAAAGTAATAGCGTGCGAGTCGTTGATAGAAGACAACAAGAAAACAAAATCATGTACCGCGACAATAATTCTTTAGAGGGAATAATTGCCATGTATTCCAATTTAAGCCGCGAAGAAATCGCTTCAACGATACGCGGGACTGGCGGTTATGAATCAGGCTCCTGCTCAGAAAGCTGTGAGATATTACTAGCAGATGATGTGGAACCGCCTGAAGTAATTTCCCAAAGTCCTTATTGTGTAGCCCTCAATACACTTCGTGAGCAGCCAACACATAAACTCAAACAGATCGGCGACCAATGGCGAACGCCCGATCCGCTCTGGTGGGGCATAAATTCGACGTTCGGTCCCTTCGTGCTGGACCTCTTCGCCGATGAGAGTAATGCAAAATGCGAAGCGTATTACAGCGCCGAGGATAACGCACTTTCGCAGAACTGGTCGGAACGCCTGGCAGAGCTAAACGGCGCAGCATACGCTAACCCACCCTATTCCCGCGCTTCGCAGTACGAAGGGCAGTACATTACCGGCATGCGCCAGATAATGGCCCATACGCTGGCCATGCGTGAGTCTGGCGGTCGCTACGTCTTTCTGATTAAAGCGGCAACTGGCGAAGTCTGGTGGCCCGAGGATGCCGACCATATCGCATTCATTCGGGGCCGAATCAGTTTTGACCTGCCCGTCTGGTACCGGCCAGAGGAAGGCCAGCCCAGTGAATCTTCTGCCGGATTTGGGGCCGCTATCGCGGTTTTCGATAAATCATGGAGAGGTCAAAAGTTTGATTATGTCAGTCGTGACCATCTTGAATCACGTGGCGCCGCGTTTATGTCACAGATCAATAGAGCAGCTCAGCTATTAAAAGTGGAGAAAGTAGCATGAACCTACATTGTGTCCCCCTTTCCACCTACTGCAAAAACACCGGCGAATCGATCGAAGCCATTAACAAACGGATACAAAGGAAGATCTGGCAGGAAGGTGTTCACGTATTAAAAGTGGACGGCGTCCGTGAACGCTGGATTGATCTTGATGAGGTGAACAGATGGGCAAGAAACAGCAGGGATCCGCTTTACCGCGCGGAATAACCGTTCGGCAGCATAAAACAGGGGACACACTTCAGCTGACATTCACTTATAAAGGGGTTCTGTGCCGTGAGCCCCTGTCAGGAATGGAAGTTAACCCGCGCAATATTAAATACGCAGAGAGGTACCTGGGGGAAATACAAAACCGGATCGCTACGGGGGAATTTCACTACCTGAGTTATTTCCCCCGCTCCAAAAAAGCGGCTCTTTTCGGTCATGAAAAAAAGAAAAAAACGGTGAAGGATTATCTTGAAGAGTATCTGGTGATATGCGAAAACCGGAACCTCTCACCCTCGACCATGGACGGTTATCGCAAATGCCTGCGCGCGCTCAGTGAGTTACACAAAATCTGTGTTACCGACCTGACGCCTTCAGCACTGAAACACTGGGTGGCCAGCAGAAAAACCAAACTGAAGACCATCCGTAACCGGCTGTCATTCCTGCGCAGCGCCATAGATGAAGCCGTTACAGATGGCCTGATACCGGACAACCCCGTTTCCCATATCAACGCATCACGTTATTTCTCGGTCGAGTCTGGCAATACTGAAGAGTATGAGGTGGACCCTTTCACGCCAGACGAGATACGGAACATCTACCTGAACTGCAAATATCTGCAGTGGAAAACCACGTTTCAGTTTGCATTCAATACCGGCGTCCGGCCATCAGAACTGTGCGCGCTGAAATGGGCAGACATCGACTTTAATAGGCGAACCGCCTTTGTTCAGAACGCCATTGTTGAAGGCATTTTCAAAGGGACAAAAACTAAATCTGGTACCCGGAAAATTGAACTCAACGACGAGGCAATCCATGCACTGAACGAACAGAAGCAATTCACGCTGATGAAGAGTGAATTTGTGTTTGAGGATCCGAGCAACGGACAGCCCTGGTCCGGTTCGGGCGACATTCGACAGAAAGCGTGGCGCCACATTATGAGGGCATCAAAAATCCGGTACCGCAATCCGTACCAGACCCGGCACACGTTCGCGACGATGCATATCAGCGCGGGCGTTAACCTGTTCTGGTTGTGTAAGCAGATGGGGCATAAGGGACCAGATATGCTGTTCAGAAACTACGGCTCGTACCTGGCAGACTATGACGGAAATCTTTCACGGCCCGGATTAAAGTCAGGCAGCGAATAAACAGTTATGGAAAAGAAAGTGCACGTAAAATGCACGTGGGAAAATGGGATATGAAAAATGCTATTTATTACAATATATTGCGGCGGTTTGTTCGCGGGTTCGAATCCCCCTCTCACCGCCACATTCAAAGAAGAGTCCAGACTAACCTCTGGACTTTTTTTTTGCATATTCTGCGCTGAGGGGGATGAGAAGCCCCGACCGGGGTTCGACAAAACGGCCCGCCGTTTTGCATGGCCGCAGGCCACCCGAAGGGCGAGCGCAGCGAGTGAATCCCCCTCTCACCGCCATCTTCAAAGAAGAGCCTGAACTCACGTTCAGGCTTTTTTTTACATATTCTCCGCCGAGGGGGATGAGAAGTCCCGACCGGGGTTCGACAAAACGGCCCGCCGTTTTGCATGGCCGCAGGCCACCCGAAGGGCGAGCGCAGCGAGTGAATCCCCCTTTCACCGCCACATTCAAAGAAGAGTCCAGACTAACCTCTGGACTTTTTTTTGCATATTCTCCGCTGAGGGGGATGAGAAGCCCCGACCGGGGTTCGACAAAACGGCCCGCCGTTTTGCATGGCCGCAGGCCACCCGCAGGGCGAGCGCAGCGAGTGAATCCACCTTTCACCGCCACGTATAGTAGGACGTTAAAGGGACAAAGTCCCGTGTAGACTGGCTTCCAATACTACACAGAGACAACGGCACTAAAAAAAAGCACAAAATTATGCACGTGAAATGCACACGCACTTTGGGCTCAATTCTTCATTCAAATCATCTGTCATGGCAATGTTAAAATGGATGCTGAAGCCTAAAAAAAGTAGAAAATAGCGCTCTAGAAAATCGGTATAAATATAGAGCGCTTTACTTTAATGAGATCCTATTGAAAAATTAATTTTGCCACTTTTCAATAATCACGTTCACAGAGCCAGAATCATCCGCACGCTGCCAGTCTTCTAAGAACAGGTCAAATCCGCCACCTTGTGGAAAAGCATGAATAATAGATGCTGCCTGAAACCCATCATTATTTAAGCCATAATAAGTTACAGAGGCAGTTTTATCTGTCGTGGTCGTACGGTCATAAGTCCTTAATGCGGCAGATTTAGAGTTGGTATTTCCTGCTTGTCCAGTGGCATAGTCAACTCCCGCTGAAGCAGGATCAATACGGAAGCGATATACTCCAGAAGCCACATTAGTTTCGTAATAAAGACTCCCACCGGGAACAACATTATTATATCCATCAAGCGTAACAGCTTTATAGGGCTGCCAATCTGCCATGGCGGAAAAAGATGCCACTACAGAAACAGCCAGGATAGAGGCATTTACAAATTTAATCATAATTTAATTTCCTTAATAGAGTTAACCAGCACCTTATTTATATCTTTATCCAACGTAGTCGTTAAGATTATTAATTTTGCTGGTCGATGGCACAACAAAGCTGCCTTAGGAGAGCATTGAGAAATGTGAAAACCCAACTGTAAGTACCACGCATAATCTGGCTCTGCGAGTAGCGATCTGTTTCGTTGACAGATTGAGTATGCTCGAAGATCTCTAAATATGAACGGCATGATTTTTCAGGGCACTTACACCTTATTTTTCAATGAATTAGATGGATAAATACATAGCTAAAGCTTTTTCATAAACGTTATAAAAAACATCACACACTATTCTAAAGATGAATAACCATACTTAATATGGTCAAAACCTAAACAATCCTAATTAAAATTTTATTTGATGTTCTCACTTCCTTTACCCTCTTTAATGTGAAATAAAACTAATACTTCCCATCACACAACAGAGGGTTTTCACATGGGTTTATTTTTTCCTGACAATGATAAACGCCAAACTCGCGTTACTGAACTTTATACTGACTGCCAAACCTTCATAACGCTTTTATCCAATACAAATCAGAGTATTAATACCGAAATTGAAAACTTAAACACTCAATTTTCTGACATCTTCAAGGGCAATCAAAGCGGTGATGGACCAAAGTTGGATCGGCTTGATCTGGGCCAAGGAATCATTACAAACATTGTTAGTTACATAAGTCCTTTTGTAGCTTATCCGATCGCAAAAAATGCATTATCTCGGGCTGCAGTTAGTTATCTTCTAACCCAAGGCAGAATAGGTGAATCTGCTTTAGCCCCTCTGGTAGGTCTTCCAACTTGGTTCAAATGGGGAGCGCGAGCAGGCGGAATTCTTGCGGTAATAGGTATCAGCCTGGCCATTGACGCTATTGATGGAGCCGTACAAAAAAGTAACCTTGTCGATGCCATTCAAAAACTTATACAGCCACGTATTCAATTACAGCTTAATGTGCTTCAGACCAATTTATTGGAAAATACTTTAGGAAAAGTATCCTCTGTGGTTAGTGCACTCCAAACGTTGAATGAACCACCTGAAAAAATTCAGGAAGCTGTTCAAAATTTATACAACACTTACATTCAAAACCTAAACAACCTGACTGAAGAAAAAGCTAAATCCATACTATCCTCCCTTGACTCTAACCGAAATTCTTTTACGGACAATGATTATTAATTATATTTCTTAAAAATTGATACCAACCCCAATTCTCTGCCATCCATAAATTGGCGGGGGAATTGGATTTAAAGTATTACAGTCGACGAATATTATGAATGTCAGAAAATCATTTATTTAACGGTAAATAATTATTCTTAAACACTTCAAAAATTGGAACGTAGAGAATGTATTCTGCTAACTCAACTGCAAGTACCTGTAGTGCAAAACCACGTTTCAGTTTGCATCCAATACCGGCGTTCGCCCTTCAAAGCCACGCGCGCTTAAATGAGCCGATATAGACGTTCAGAGGCGTACACCCTTTTTTCAAACACCATCGTTTAAAGCATATTAAAGTAAATCAAGACCAAATACGTAACACGTAAAATTGAGCTCAACGAAGAGGCAATTCAGGCACTGAACGAACAGAAGCAGTTCACGCTGATAAAGAGTGAATTTGTGTTTGAGGATCCGAGCAGTGGCCAGCCTTGAGCGGTTCAGAAGACATTCATCAGAAAGTGTGGCGCCACATCATGAGGGCATCAAAAATCCGGTACCGTAATCCCTACAAGGCCCGGCACACTTTAGCCACGATGTGCATCAGCGCGTGCATTAACCTACTCTGGCTTTGTAAGCAGATGGGGTAAGGGACCGGATATGCTGTTCAGAAACTACGGATCGTACCTGCCGGACTATGACGGGAATCTATCCCGGCCCGGAGTGAAATCAGGCAGCGTATAGACCGTTATGGAAAAGAAAGTGCACGTAAACTTTACGCGGGGAATTATGATGTGGATAATGCTTTTATTATAATATGTTGCGGCGATATTTTTGCAGGTTCGACAAAACGGCCCGCCGTTTTGCATGGCCGCAGGCCACCCGAAGGGCGAGCGCAGCGAGTGAATCCCCCTCTCACCGCCACATTCAAAGAAGAGTCCAGACTAACCTCTGGACTTTTTTTTTTGCATATTCTGCGCCGAGGGGGATGAGAAGCCCCGACCGGGGTTCGGCGTCTAGATACCTTCATGCTTAGAGGTAAAGAGTTCAGGGCCGTTATCGCGAAGGAGTTGCAGCATCCGCATCACCGGCGGGCTCGGTGTGATTTCACCTCGCTCCCATTTCGATACGCTATCGACCGTCATGCCAAATGAGAGCGCCACAAGCGATTGCGACATTCCCCAACGCATGCGCACGTCTTTGATTTCAGTTGCTGTCA
>Ga0308171_1001313_pt1 | contig 34716 bp, 26 predicted proteins | sample PhyGR1_FD_202135 | JGI IMG/M metagenome (GOLD analysis project Ga0308171, IMG submission 202135) | Phyllosphere microbial communities from UC Gill Tract Community Farm, Albany, California, United States - DLSLSG.R1 | ecosystem: Host-associated > Plants > Phyllosphere > Unclassified | place: USA...
CCGAGGGATTGAATCTGAAATTCAGCGGCGTCAAGCTGTCAGGCCCCGATCAGAAGGAAGTCAAATTGGGTGAGTCCATGCTCATGGACGAGGGAAAGTCATTCATGGTGGGGATCCCCACACGACTGGCACCGGGCACCTACACGGTGCAATGGCATGCCTTGTCCGTAGATGGCCACAAGACCGAGGGTAGCTATAGCTTTTCCGTAGCACCTTGATTTCTTCCACGATTCTGTTGGGGCTTTGCCGGCTGACACTCGATGGTGCGGCACTGTTTCTGTGGGGCTCCGGCCTGACCTCGTTTGTACTGGTGGCAGAGCCGCTCAGGAGCGAGCTATGGCAACGCCTGGCCGGATGGCGACGTCTTTTGGTGGGACTCCTGTTGACTGCCGTGCTTGCCAGTTTGCCCCTGCAAGCAAGTATTCTTGGCGATGGCTGGGCTGATGCCTCGCGCCTTGACATGCTCGCTGCGGTAGCCAACGGCACCTCAATCGGTACGGCATGGTGGACCCAGCTGGTCGCCATTTGCCTGCTCTTGTTCAGCGTGACGCCATCGGATCGCATGCGCTTGCTCGCATGTATCGCTGGTGGCGGCATCATGCTCACGAGCCTGGCGCTGACCGGACATGCCGTCATGCATGAGGGATGGACGGGACTGTTGCATCAGGCAAACGACGTTCTCCACGTGTGGAGCGTTGGGGCTTGGATAGGCGCGTTGCCTGTCGTCTTGATGATCCTGTCAGACCAATATCGCCACACGTATCCGGATCTGGTCAGCACAATCTTGCGGCGTTTTTCGAATATCGGCCATGCAGTGGTGGCATTGGTTTTCCTGACAGGCTTGCTCAATACCCTCCTCATTCTTGGACGACTGCCGTTGGATTTCCATTTTCGCTACCAAGCGCTGTTGACCATGAAGATCCTGGTGGCTGGCGCAATGATGGCTATTGCCGTGTTCAACAGGTATGTACTGGTGCCATCGATGCGTCATCATCGCAATGCCCTGCGACAGATACGCCGTCTGACCCTGGCGGAAATTTTGCTCTCCTGGTTTGCGTTGATGTTGCTGGCATGGCTGGGAATGTTGCAGCCAAATTGAAAATGCTGCCACTGCGGCAAAGCGCCGCAGCGTGACGTCTTGAGCACATGCTCTTGCGCTCTGAGATATCCGGTCTCCCCAGCCTAACTCACCTGCGCCTGGATCCATGCAAACAGCGACTCCAGGTCGTAATCGCCACTATGTGGGCGGTTCCAGGCGAACTCCAGATTGACCTGTGCGCCACGCTGACGTGCCGCTGCAGCGAGCAGCGTCGGCACCGCCAGCGAGGTGTCCCGATCCATCGTGCCTTGTCGGATGCGCCAGCGTTGCGCTACTACGGAGCGCGCATCAGCGATTTCCTGCATCGCATCCATGGCCTTGACCGTCTGTGGCTCAGCCAGGCCAGCACCGGACACCTTGCTGTGCTGCGCCGAGAATGCGGTGAAGTGGCGCTTGTCGGTGTTCGCATCACCGAACAGCTGATTCTCGCCGGTTTCCAGGGCCAGGCCATCGAAGGCTGGTTGACTCTTCATGCGTCCGACACTACGTGCATAGGCACTGAAATCGACTGCTACCACCTTGTCATCGCGACGCTGAAGCCATGCCAGCTGACCCAGGTCAGTGCCGCCCGCCTGGGCCTTGCGGGCCGAGTCGAGCAACAGCCCGGCGATATGATCACGCAATGATCCGTGACCATCGGCCTGCAGGCTGAGCGTGCCTCCCTCCGGCGAACGCAGGCCCAATGCATTGACATAGTCGACAAATGCCGCACGCAGTTGCGCCGACAGCTGCAACTGCGCATCACTGAGCTGCCCCACGACTTCCTGACGCTGAATTTTGTAATCAAGCATCGAAATGGCCACATTGCGATACTCTCGCAAGCCCTCGAACTGCCATTCGTAGGCTTCATCTGCATGCGACAGATTGGTAATGGGGCAATAAGCGGATACGGCGAAGATATCGTCGCGCCCCGGCGCTGCCCCCAGCTTGTTGAGCTCGGCCTCGTAGTCAGGGTGATTGCCGCTGGCACCCAACAGCGCTGACAAGGCACCACCCGCGCTGGTGCCATTGGAGATGATGCGTTCGGGGTTGCCGGGGAAGCGGCCAGCGTTGTAGCGTAACCAGCGCACTGCCGCCTTGAGATCGACGATGGCGGCAGGTGCCTTGCCGGTCCATCGGCCATCGCTCGCTTGCAGAGTGCGTCCCCGCGCACCCGGGGCCGCTACGATGAATCCACGCGCCAGGGCCACGGCACTGGCGCTGACGGTATTTGTGCCCATAGGGGGAGGTGGCAAGGCCCCCGGAGGCAGGCCTGGCGGCGGATTGTGTTGCTGCCCCCGTTGGCCGCCCGGCGGTCCCGCTGGAAAGCCGCGTCCGGCAAGCGTCCCTGGTTTTGCGGGCATGTAGCCGCCTACCGCATTGGGAAAGAAGATCGGGGCGCTACGCGCGTCGAAGCTACCGATGCGGCCGCCCTGAAAGTAGGTCTCGGGAATGTACAGATTGAGTACCTGGTACTCCGGTTCGACGGGGCGCGCGACATAGGGGATGCCCTCAAAGGCGCGTACCTGGATGACCTGCCCATCAACCGTTACCTGTTGATGTTTGTAATGCTCCATGTCCAGCAGTAGTTGCGGGTTCTCTCGGATCGGCTGCGCAAAAGCGGCCTTGGAAACCGTGGCCGCTGCGAGCAGTGCCAAATTGAATTCTCGTCGATTCATGAGGTTGTTGCCTTGTTGAATTTTAAGCCATGCCAATTGCGTCGCCTGGTTCACGAAGGGAAAACAGGGCGTCCCCCTTGGATCTTCTCCGCGCAGACTGTGCCAGAAATGGCCTGCCTGAAGATCATATCGGTCGAGAAGTTCTTCAAGCTGGTTTTCAGAAATTTACTTCATGGACGGCGCGATTGTTTTGACGAGAGTTTGATCAGTACCCGACAGGGAGATTTCGACGCCAAGCAATGCTACAGAAGTCGCATTGCACATGACCTGGCTGCGGCAAATTGACGCAGTCGGGTCCATGCAGCGTCATCATCTGCGAATGCGGGCTTATCATAGGCCAAGCCAGATCCTATTTTTTGCCTCTCGTTTCCAGACCTCCGAACATGAGTTTGAGCCGACGCTTTCATCAACTGCTCGCATGGCTTGCGCTATGCGTGATGGTGTTCGGTGCTGCCGCTCCAACCATTTCGCGGACGCTGGCCTCCAATAGCCACCTCACCTGGATGGAAGTCTGTAGTGCCAGTGGCACCAAGCGCGTCGCGGTAACAGGAAACAGTACGGCAGGGCAGGAGAAAATGCCCGTCGACGGAGCACACTGCGGCTATTGTGTCCTTCAGCAGCACGCACCGACACTACCGTCTGCTGCGCCGGGTATCACCTCGCTGATTGCGGTACTGGTGCATCCAGTCTTCTTCATTACTGACTTCACCGTGGTCCCGGCTCTGGCTCCCACGGCACATCGCAGTCGAGCTCCTCCGACTCTCGTTTGACCGCCTTGATTCTGTGTGTTGCACAAGTCTCTTTCGCGAACTTGTGCAGGTCTTTGTCTGCCTGGCCAGTCTAACCACAGATGTTCAGCAAGGCAGAACATGAGCAAGCAGCATGCATCCAGGCAGGGATGCATGCCATCGGCTCATCACAATGGGAAAGCGAGCGCAGTCAGCGCGGAGGCTTTCTCATTTCTCTCCCGATCCATTCAGCGAACGCTCCGTTCAGGATGCCGCAACACACGTACGTCCGATTGCATGATCTCCAATCGAGACGTCCATCACGAGGTTTGTTACCCCGGCCTGTCCGGCCCCAGGAGGCCATATGCAAACGAATGATTATTTGGAATTGGTAAAGAGAAAGCTCGACCTGCAGTCCGACCAAGCATTGGCAAATGTACTGGGGGTGACGCGCAGTGCGATCAGCCATATGAAAAGTGGAAAAAGTGGTATCGGCGATGCGACAGCAGTGAAGGTGGCCCAGCTAACCGGCATTCCGGTTGCTCGCGTGCTGATCGATGTTCATCTTGAACGTTCGAAGGCCCCTGAGGTGAAAGCAGCGTGGGCCTCGATGATGGAAAAATTTCCGGCACCCACTGATCTCCACATGCCATACCGCAGTCAGCATCTGAATTTCCTTCCGTCATCCCAAACTGGCGGCCCACCTCAAGATCGGCAAAGCCAAATGAATTGGCTGACCACTGAATGGCTCTGACGGAGAAGAAAACATGTTCAATGCAATCACAGTGCAATCTCTGCCCGTTGGCAAACATCTCACCATACCCAAGCATCGTGGCTTGCGCTTGCGCGCCAACGAAAGCATGTACAACTGGATCTATCGTTACAAGAATCCGAATGATGGCAGGATTCGCCAGGTCAAACTGGGCGAATGGCCCCACATGTCATTGAACTCGGCCGTTCGCCAATGGCGGCAACTCAAGAGTTTGCGTGATCAGGGGATCGATCCATCAACGGTGCATCGGCAAGCGCAACCCCCACAACGTGATTCCGGATCAATGTCCAATGAGTCCGCTGCGCAACTGACGGTGCAGCAAATCGGCTTGCGTTACTACGAGGGACACGTCAAGCATCATTGGGGCGAAAGAGGGGCCAAGGAAGTGTGGCGTATTTTCGCGCGCACGCTGGGTGAATTCGGGAACCTGTCTGCACAGGCGGTCGATGCAGACATGGCCGCTGACTTTCTTCGTGGCTTTCTGGACCGACCCACGCAAGGCACTATCACGCGACGCGAACTGGGTGCTGCCTGGGACTACGCCATTGCGCATGGATTGCTTCCTGCCAAGTGCGTCAATGTGTGGCGTAGCGTCATGCGTGGTGAGTTCAAGAGCAAAGGCGTTCGTATCAAGGGCGTGCATCGCGGCCCCGTAAAGCGTCTGCTGTCGGTCAATGAGCTCGCGGTTCTATTGCCGTGGCTCCATCATTTCACCAGTACCAACGAAGATATCCTGACGCTGTTTGCCTGGACATGCGCTCCCGGAAAGGAAATTTGCGCCATGCACGCCCGCGAGATCAGCCAGGAGCAAGATGGCTGGTGGTGGACGATCCCGGAGGAAAAGCTGCGTCCCCAACGACGCGGTGCCGCTAGTGATTTTCGTGTTCCTCTGGTGGGCCGGGCGCTGGAAATCGTACAGCGTCGCCTTCTGGCCAGCGGGACGGGCTATCTGTTCGAAGGACGCAAGGGCGGACGCTTTGATCCCAAGAATGTCGGCGTGGCTGTCTGGAATGCACGCGAGGACTGCGATTCCCGCCCTGAATATCAGCGACCGCGCCTGCCCATTTCGGACTGGACTCCCAATGACCTCCGACGTGCCGCTATAGAGTTGCTCAAGACGATGGAGTGTCCGCCGGAAATCCTTGCTGCAGTCCAAGGGCAGCTCGGCAATCGTCTGCGCCTGTCTACTGACGGGCGAGTTCACGCTGCTCTGAAACGGCTCTGGATGACACGGCTGGCACAAGTCCTGGAGCAACTCATGCGCGGCAGGATCCCAGCGCAATGGGAGACGGAAAAGCTGGCCGCCTGAACGAGAGGGGGCCGTCTTCACCCTATTGCGAGGAGCGGACATAGCGACAATATGTCGCACATGAAATCCGGTACAAGGAGTTCGATTGCTCGCACAATCATCAACTCCTGCAAGGCAGGCAGATGGTATCCGAATGAATCAATTCGCGACCAGTCGGCAGCTGAAGATTGGTTTGCATTCTGAGTCGGGCTTCGGGCTCGTTGTTTTCTTATGTTCTTGATGTCGGATTTGGAAGTGCTGGAGAGCGGCCAGCCTTGTACTGAGCGGGAAATCCTCGATGCGGAATGCATCCTTGGTTTTTCATTGCCGACGGAGTTGCGCAATGCCTACCTCACCGCCAACGGTTTTACCGGGCCGTCCGAAGCACGGTTTCTTTACCCGCTGGCGCGAAGAGAGGTGTTCTCCTCGGTGACCATGCTAAGGCTCACGCAAGTTCTGCGCGGCTTGCCGGCCGCTGCATCGCTATGGTCCGCAGCGGTGGCCTTCGGGGATTATGGTATCGGGTCGACCTGGGGCATGACCGCGGAGGGACGTGTGTTCGAATGGTGGCCAGAAGACGGTGACGAGCCGTTCTTTCTGGACGTTTCGCTCCAGCAGTTATGGTCCGAGCGCAGCAAGCTTTTTGAATCTCTTTCGGCTTCTTGAGCATTTGTGGATGTGCCGATGACTTCAGCAATCAGGTCAGATGACCGTCCAATGCGACGCAATCGCCAGCCCTGGTGTGAGTGCAGGCAGCACGAAAGATCTGCGGTTTTCGAATTGAACACTGAAGCGAAGACGACAGAGGCGATTGTGTTTTGTCAGGAGGACCGGTATTGCGAACAAGAAACAGGGGCGGGAATAGGTAATCGATAATTCAACTAAGGGCTTGAAATTAGTTAACTTAGTGGTTAGCATTGAACGGGCGTATCACTGACATCGGGGGATGCTTGATACGCTGCGAACAGGGTCTTTTTTGTCAGTTCACCATCCCACGTTGAATCCGCGACCATCCATGGTCTACGGCATGATGAAAACTAAGCAGGGATGCTGTTGTTGGGGGGCTCGACAAAACTTGCCAGAAAGGCCGGCTTCACGGCTCTGCTAAAAATGGGTACACGCTGAATTGTTGGACAGACGATAGCGTGTCCTTCAGGTTGCTGATCACGGATTCCTTGTTCTGACCCCGGAGGCATATCCTGGGCGGTCTCGGATTCTGGTCATCGCCATCAAGAAAAATAGCGATGTCGCTAGGCTAGTTGCGTAACGGGGGGTGGGAAAATGCGTAACGTCGTCAAGGCTCACACGATGCTGCTCGCGCGAGACGAGCATGCTTGCCTGTCAGGGATAGCAGAAGGTCTGGAACAGCATGTCGAGCGCCCGCTCGCCAGCCTTCGTCAATCACATTGCGTAAGGCCATCAGGTCACAAGTTTGGCTCGCTTTTTGCTCAGCAGTGCATGCTGCCTTGATTGGCGCAAGCCGGTAACCGGCTTCCATGGCTGCGAACATCAGGTCATTCAAGACCAGGTGAGCGACGGATCCGGATCCGCAGGAGGGCGCTTTTCGCGTCATCTTCATGTCGATTAAAGCAGATTGACCAGTACCTCTATCACTACCACTGCGAACCAGTTGGGCCGGCCCAAACGGGCGGGTGTGTTGCGTCAAATGCGCTTCCAAAAGATCCTGGAAGACAGCGCCACGAGAGGGAATGCGCTTCGAAAGAATGGCAATTGTTCACATATTCATCCTGATCTGTTTAATTAAATTAAAGGATTGGACTGGGGCATGAAGAGGGACCTTCAAGTCAGCCATCATCAATCACGGACCGACAAACCTGCGGCCAGCGATTTCCCCGGACTGCTCCAGGCAGCCATGGATTCCCTGGACAGTCAAATCGCATTGATCGACGGTGCCGGAGTGATCCATTACGTGAACAAGTCATGGTGCGATTTCGGCAAAGAGAATGGCATGCCCTCCGGATACACCTGGATCGGCTCCAACTATCTTGCGGTCTGCCGGGCGGCTGGCAACAGGGGCGACTGTGATGGACGACAGGTGTATGCCGGTATCAAATCCGTTCTCGAATCAGACGCGCCATGCTTTCAGTACGAATATCCATGCCATAGCCCCAATGAGCAGCGCTGGTTCATGATGCGCATCGCTCCGGTGCTGGAGGCAGAAAATCGCTACATCATTTCTCACAACGTCATTACCGGACGCAAGCTGGCTGAACAACGCATAGAGCGGCTGAATGAAAAACTTTCGCTGCTGGCAGTCACGGATAAATTGACGGGCCTGGCCAACAGAATGAAGCTGGACGAAGCACTCGAGAGCGAAATCACGCGTGCCCATCGATATCGAAAAAAGTTGTCGCTGGTACTGCTCGATGTTGATCATTTCAAGGAAGTGAATGACAAGTTTGGACATTCGGCCGGAGACGCCGTGCTTGTACGTATCGCGGAAATTCTGAGGGCAAATGTCCGCGCCACGGATGTGGTGGGTCGGTGGGGAGGAGAAGAATTTCTGCTCATCTTGCCGGAGTGCGATGTAGTGGCTGCCTCGCGCATGGCCGAGAAACTGAGATTGATTGTCGAGCGTCACAGCTTCGTCTTTGTGGGCAAGCGGACATGCAGCTTCGGCGTCGCGACCTATCAATCTGGACAGGATTGCACTGCGCTGCTTTGCCTGGCCGACTCGGCACTCTATCGCGCTAAAAATAGCGGGCGCAATCGCGTGGAGATTGCCGCTGACATCAAACCATATGCGAATACAAGCGATCGTACGAACAAGTTGGCGAGCCTGAATCAAGCTGTCAAGCAATAACCAATAATTTCAAGTTATCTGGTCAGTCGATGATGGGGGAGCTTTACGATGCAAGTTCATTCCGAGTTGGGCGCGACAAGGAGACGTTCCGGGCGACCACGCAATCCTGAGAGCAGAGTCCGGCTTCTTGATGCTGGACGGATGCTGATATTGAAACATGGTCTGGACTTCAATATTGAATCGATTGCAGTGAATGCCGGTGTGGCCAGGCGCACTTTCTATAGCTATTTCGAAGACAAGGAAGCCTTCGTTGCAGAGCTGTTGCGAGACGCCGAGACAGCGATTGGGAAGTCACAGGACAAGTCTGCCGGTATCTTGGGAAAGCCACTGGCCGATGCCTTGTACGAACTTGGCATGGATTATCTGAGCGGCATCAGCCTGCGCAAGGAACTCAGTGGGACGCGGCTTCTGGCCTCGACAAACAAGACATACTCCAGCCTGGTTGAACGCTTGTTCCTGGAGGCCCGAAGCCGGGACATTGCATTGCTGACGCGAATTGTCGAGCAAGGGATGGCGAACGGCAGACTCATCTCATGCGATGCCTCTCGAGCCGTCGGAGATATCGTCGGCTTATGGCACGGCGCCGAGGTCTGGCAGATGATGATGGGCTCACTGCCCACGCCAAGTCATGAGGAAACAAGCCGGCGCGTTCGCAGAGGGGTCGATATGTTCCTGTGCATCTATGAGCCCTGATACGGCAAGACCGGCCGGCACGACAGCCTGGATGAACTGCTCGATGGGGTATTGGTCCTGGTCTGTTTAATTGACTTAGAGGATGGGGGCGCAGTCATGAAGAGGGACCTTGAAGAAGGACATCGTCAAGCGCAATCCGAGCAGTCCGGGGCAAGCCGTTTTCCCGGACTGCTCCGGGCAGCCCTGGACTCTATCGACAGCCAGATTGCATTGATAGACCGCGCCGGGGTGATCCATTACGTCAACCGGACATGGTGCCAATTCGGTAAAGATAACGGCATGCCCTCCGAATACAAGTGGATTGGTAAGAGCTATCTTTCCGTATGCCGTTCGGCAAGCGACAGTGGCGAGTGTGACGGAACGAACGTGTATGCAGGCATCAGGTCCGTTCTCGACTTTGATGAACCGTTCTTCCAATATGAGTACCCATGCCATAGTCCCGATGAACAGCGCTGGTTCATGATGCGGATAGCACCAGTGTTGGAAATGAAAAGCTTCTTCGTCATTTCTCACAGCGTCATTACCGAGCGGGTTATCGCCAACCACAGGCTGGAAGCTCAACAGATCGAACTCAAGCGCAGCAATGATGAATTGTTGGCTTTTGCGTACGTGGCTTCTCACGACCTGAAGTCGCCCTTGCGCGGCATCGGCCAGCTCGCAAACTGGATCAGAGAAGATCTGGTGGAGCGCAATTCAACCTCCATCGAGGAGCATCTGCGCATGATGCAACAACGCATCGCACGCATGGACAAATTGCTCGACGATCTGCTGCTGTACTCGCGGGTCGGACGATCTCAATTGCTGATGGACGACATCAATGCCTATGAGCTCGTGCAACAGATCTTCGATGCCTATCTCCCCGTCTCGACCTTCAAATTGCATCTTGAGGGCCAATACTTTCCCATGCGGACCTGCCAGGCAACACTGGAGCAAGTATTGCGCAACCTGGTGTCCAATTCAGTCAAACATCACGACCGCCAGCATGGAACGATCACCGTCGTGATATGCAGGTCAGGTGATGATCTGGCGGAATTCACGGTAAGCGACGACGGGCCGGGCATTGCTCCAATATTTCATCAGCGCGTATTCCAGATGTTCCAGACCTTGCGGCCGCGCGACGAAGTGGAAGGGAGCGGCATGGGATTGGCATTGGTCAAGAAGCTGGTGGAGAGCGCCGGCGGCACCATCCGCCTGCGCAGCAACGCGCCGGCTGAACGCGGTTGCACATTCATTTTCACCTGGCCAATTGTGGCGACCTCGAATCGGGAGACCTGAATGCCTTCTCCCGAGCTTCGAAAAGAAGTCTCACTGCTGATCGTCGACGACGATGATATCGACGTCATGGGTCTGTACAGAGCCCTCGAAAAGTTGAAAGTCGCCAATCCGTGTTTTCGCGCCAAAGACGGCCTGGAGGCGCTTGACATGCTGCGCAGCGGAGTCGTGCCGGCACCATCCCTCGTGCTGCTTGACCTGAACATGCCGCGCATGAACGGCATCGAGTTCCTCAGGGAGCTACGCGCCGACAAGGTATTGACCAAGACGGTCGTCTTTGTGCTGACCACTTCCAAGGCTGAAGAGGACATGGCGATGGCCTACGAGCGACATATCGCCGGCTACATGACGAAAAGCGCTGTCGATCGTGATTTCATGACCGCCGTTGGTTTGCTGGAACACTACTGGCGCATTGTTGAGTTGCCGCAACCCTATGAGTAAAGGAACGCCTCCGTGAAACTTCTGATTATCGATGATGACGCGGTGGACCGGATGTCCATTGCAAAAACTATCCACGCTGCCAGAGTCTCGAGCGAGATTGCCGAGGCAGCGACCGCTCTGGAGGGATTGAAGGCGCTGACACAGCGGGAATTCGATGCGGTGCTGCTGGATTATCGTCTTCCGGACATGGATTGCCTGGATGCCTTGCATGCAATCAACCGAACGGCGACCCACAATGTGGCCGTGATCGTCCTGACCGGCGGCCCGGCGGAAGAGGAGTTGGGGTGCCGATGCATCGAAGCCGGCGCGCAGGACTTCCTGCTCAAGAGCGAAGTGTCCGCGCAAATATGCCGCAAGGCCCTGCTTCATGCCAAGACGCGTCAGGGGCTCAAGCTGCAATTGCTGGACGCGCATCGTCGGCTGCAACTCCTGGCCGAAAACGATCCGTTGACCGGCCTCGCCAATCGCTACTGTTTCGACAACAAACTGGCGACGACATTGGAGCGTGCGCGTCAACAAGACATGCGCTTTGGCATCCTGTTCATGGACCTGGACAATTTCAAGCTGCTCAACGATTGTTATGGCCATTCTGCTGGCAACATGCTGCTCAAAATCGTCGCGAAGAGATTGCTGGGCGCATTGCATCCTGGCGAAATGGCTGCACGGCTGGGCGGCGATGAATTTGCCATCATCGCGCAGGATATCTCGGGCACGCAGGATCTCATCGATTTGTCTGCGCGCATCATGAAGGCCATGGAAGATCCCTTCGTGTTCGACAACATCGAGCAGATCGTCACATGCAGCATCGGCATTGCGTCCTATCCGGAGTGTGCTCGGAGTGCCGCTGACTTGTGCAGGTATGCCGATCTGGCGATGTATCAGGTCAAGAACACCCATCGGAACGGCTTCTATTTCTATTCCGAGCAGTTGCAGGCGAAGGTGCTGTACCGGATGGGAATAGAGAACGCGTTGCGTTCCAAGGATCTCGCAGAGCAGCTGAGAGTTTTCTATCAACCGTTTGTCGACGCCAACAGCCTGGCGATTTGCGGGGCGGAGGTACTCGTGCGATGGCAGCACCCGCTACTGGGATTGCTCGCTCCGGACCGCTTCATTTCCATTGCCGAGGAATGCGGCATGATGGCGATCATTGATGGCTATACCCGCCAGGCATCGCTGCGTCAGCTACGCGCATGGCGCGAAGAAGGCAGGGTCCACAAGTCTTTTCAGATGGCAATCAACATCAGCGCATCAACGTTGCGAGATCGCTCCTTCCCGGATGCGTTCAGGAGAGACCTGGAACGTACCGACCTTGATGACGTTCGTCTGTCCGTCGAAGTGACGGAGAACATTTTGGTGGCCGATTTTACAAATGCGGCTGCCGCCTTGACGCAGCTAAGGGAAATGGGGGTGATCATCGCACTGGACGACTTCGGCACCGGCTATTCATCGATGTCGTATTTGCGGCAGCTACCGATATCCGTTCTCAAGATTGACAAGAGCTTCATGCAGCAGGTACCGCAATCGCCCGAGGATGTTCGTCTATTGCGGTCCATCATCACATTGGCCAAGAGCCTCGACCTGGAAGTCATCGTCGAAGGCGTGGAAACATTGGCGCAAATGCAGTTGTGCCAAGCGCTGGGAGCCGACATCCTGCAAGGCTACTATTTTTCAAAACCGCTGATAGCGAGTGAATTCGAGTACTCGCTCCTGGCTGCAGACAGCAACCGTACGATACGGTCAAGCCATCCCGCTAACGCTGAGGGTTGAATCCATTTCATGATGACCGAGGGAATATATACCGTACCGGGGCTGACTTCTCAAATCATCAGTAGTCCTGGAGATCCGGGCCAGGCCGGCCGCGACTTGCTCGCCGCCGCATCGGCTCTTGTCTGCAAGGGGACAGGATCCGATGCGGCGCAAAGCCGGTACGCGGCCGCTCCGCTATCAGAACCGGTAACGCGTACTCACCAGCAGGCTGCGCGGCTCGCCGGGCATGTTGTAATCGTTGGCGGCACTGTGGGCGGAGATGAAGTAGCTGCGATCCAGCAGATTCTTCAGTGACAGCGTGACGTCAAACTTCTCGGCTACATAACCTGCGCCAAGATTGATGACTGCATAGCCGGGCAATACCGTCAGGTTGTCAGAGGAAGCGAACCGTGCCGATTCGGCCCGCGCGCCCGCCGCCACCCAGTAGCCATCAGGCAGATCGCGCTTGAGCCACAAGTTGAAGGTGTGACGCGGCGTAAGGGACGACACGTTGCCCTGGAAGGGCGTGCCAGCGGAGGTCAGTCCGCTGGATTGCACGATGAGCCCATTCATGTAGGCATAGCCGGCGATGAGATTCCAGTGCGGCGCAAGCTCGCCGCTGGCGGACAATTCCACACCGCGCGTGCGTTGTTGGCCGACGTTGATGGCAAAGCCCGGACGGTTGGGGTCGGCGACCTGGATATTGTTCTGCGTCATCTCGAACAGCGCGGCCGTCAGGCTGGTCTTGTCGTTGAGCTCGTACTTGATGCCGACCTCCTTGCTTTCGGTCTTGGTCGGTTCCAGCTGGGCGCTGTTGCCGTAGAAGACGAAGGAGTCCGCCAGCGGCTGGAAGGAACGGCTGTAGCCGGCATACAGCGAGGTGCGCTCATCGGGCTGATAGACGAGGCCCACACGGGGCGACAGCGGGGTGTCGACGCGATTGAGGCTGGATTTCGCGACTCTGTCATCACGGTCCTGGGACAGGCGCTCATAGCGCAGACCGGCCAGCAGTTTCCATTGCGGCGTCAGGCTGATCAGGTCCTGGACATAGGTGGCCAGCGTATTGATCCGGGTCTCCGCATTGATGTTCGGCACGGCGTTGGCTGCAATGGGCGACAAGTTGGCCAGCACCGGATTGAACAGGGAATAGGTCGCCGCATTGTTGCGCGTGACCTGCCAGTCAGTCTTGTTTTGCCAGCTGTATTCCACGCCATACAACAACTCGTGATGCATGCCCGCCAGTTGCAGTTTCTGGGTCAGTTCGTTTTGCCAGAACAAGCCACGCTCGGCACGCTGGCGATGGGCCTGGGCGATCGTCACCGTCGGATTGGCGGTCTGGGTGACCCGGCTGATGGTGGTGTAGTTGCGGTCAAGGTCGAAATCATAGGTGCGCAGTACCGAGCGCCAGGCCAGCTTTTCGCTGAACTTGTGGTCGAGGGTGAAGGTGGCGTCCTTCACCTCGGATTGCACGAAGGCCCTGTCGCGCCCGTTGGCCGCACCGTAATAGGTGGCAATGGGCACATCGGCAGGACGGCCCCGGTAACTGGGGATGCCCTGGTCGGCCAGTCGCCTGTCGTGCAGATAATTGAATTGCGCCGTGAAACTGGTCTGCGCATCCGGCTTGTAGGTCAGGGAAGGGGAGAGTGCCTGGCGTTCCAGGAAATACTGGTTGCGAAAACTGCTGGAGTCTTCCACTGCGCCGGTCAGGCGAAACAGCAGCGTGCCGTCGGCGCTGTTGCGGCCGACGTCGAATTCGCTGCGCTTCTGTCCTTCGCTGCCGACGGTGAGCCCGATCTCGCTGACCGGATCGTCGCTCGGTTTCTTGGTCACACGATTGACGATGCCGCCCGCCGAGCCGCGTCCGTACAGCACGGAGGCCGGACCCTTGAGCACTTCCACACGTTCCACATTGGAGAGGTCGCGGAAATACAGCGCATCATCGCGCACGCCATCGATGAACTGATCGGTGATTGCGCTGAAGCCGCGGATGATGACCTGGTCGCGCTGGGCGTCGCCCAGACTGAAACTGAGACCGGCCACGTTCTGCAGGGCATCCTGCAGCGACAGGGCATTCTGGTCGCGCATGACCTGCTTGGTGACGGTGTTGACGGTTTGCGGCACGTCGCGCAGCGGTACGTCGATCTTGGTGGCCGCCGAGGAGTTCTTGGGCCGGTAGCCGCTGTTGTCATCTGCAGTCGCCTTGACGGTCACTTCCGGCAGCGCATTGGTTTGGACTTGTTGCGCGTAGCTGTCGAAGGTCAGGGCCAGCAGGGCACTGAGGGTACACAGTTTGGTGTTCATAGCAATATTGTTTTACGTTGTGAATGGACGAACTTCTGTTGCAGAGGCTGGCGGAAGGCTGGCGGAGGGAAAGCTTGGGACTGCAAGGGAGGTGTTTCAGCTGGCGGCCTCGCGGGTGTCGGAGCGTCGCTGCAAACCATGCAGGGCGGCGGCCACGATCAGATAGACGGCAGCGTTGGGCCAGAACACTTCACTGATCGGCAGCCAGCCCATGGCCAAGGCACCGGCAGCTGTTCCCAGCAGGGCACCGGCCTTGGCCGCGCTGTTGCCGGCGCCGAGTACCCAGCCTTGGCGGTGGCCATCGGCCTGGCGTGACAGCAGGGTGTAGAACACCGGCAGCAATGCGCCGAGGAACACGCCCCACAGCAGGCGTGCCGCGACAAACCAGGCCGGCACATGACTCATGGACTGCAAGGCCAGCGTGGCAGCGCAGGCCAGCGTGATCCACTTGACCCGCTGCAGGACTTGCTCCGGTGCCAGTGCGGCGAAGGCGCGTGCCCAGAGCGGAGCCGCAATGCACAGGCCCAGTGCGGTAGCGCCATAGCAAAGACCGGTGAAGCTGGCATTGGCATGCAGGACCTGATCGGCATACACCGCAAAGAAAGCCTGCGGCATGATCTTGCCCGCCTGCACCAGCAAGATGCCCAGCAACAAGCCTTGAAACGCCTGCAGTGCAGGGCGTTCTGCCGCCGTTGGAGCAACCGGCTTTGATGATGCGCGCTGTCGATCAGTCGGCGCGGCTGGCTTGACGAAGGGCAGGGCCACCGCAGCCAGCAGCGCGCACAGCACGCACACCAGCGCGGTCGTCAGGTTGACGATCCAGAAGCCCCAGAGGTCAAACAGGATGCCGCCCAGCCATGGGCCCAGGGCTGAGCCCATGGCGGTGGCTACTTGCAATCGTGCCATGAGCGAGCTGCGCTGCGCCGGGGTGGCCAGACCCGCGCCATAGGCTTGCGCCGTAGCGATGAAGCCGCCCAGCGCGCCCTGGATCAGACGCGCCAGCAGTACTACGGTGACGCTGTCGGTCCAGGCCGCCATCAGCTGGCTGACCGCCAGCGCCAGCAAGGCCCGCACCACCATCGGCTTGTGGCCGGTCTGGTCGCCCAGGCGACCCCACCAAGGGGCGGTGAGCATGGTCATCAGCAAGGGGCCGGCATAGACCGCCATGCTGACCCAGGCCAGCGTGGCAGCCGACATGGGAGCCAGCTCCCGCAAATGCAGTGGCCAGAAGGGGCCGCTCATTTCCATCGCGCCCATCGAGAGCAGCTGGATGGCCATCAGATAGCGCAACGCCACAGCCGGACTGCGGCCCATCAACACGCTCATGCTGGGCCCAGCAGGGGATTGGGCATGCGCAGGACGACGTCCTCGGAGGTGTCGCTCAGGCGCATGCGGACGAAGGACTTGGCCGGCCAGTCATCCTGCAGCAGTGCCCGATACTCGGTTTGCCAACGCTGCGGTTCGGTGTCTGGCTTGAGTTCCGCGAAGCTGGCTTCGAGACGCTCGCGCAGTACCGCCATGAATGCTGCTTCCGGCTGCTGATAGGTGCGTGAGAGCAGCAAGGCAAGTTCGATGATGTGGCACAGCATGAAGGCGTGCAGAAATTTGTCGCGCACGGAATCGTTGTCTTCGAACAGGGTGTGCTTGCTGCTGTAAGTTTCCAGCGCAAGGCTGCTGTGGCGCAAGGTGGGGGCATGGATGCGCAGGTCCCCAAAGTCGCGCAAGAGCATCTGCACGGGCCGAAGTTGGGCATCCACCATCACGAAGCTGTTCTGCTGATGGGCTTCAAAGGCGATGCCATAGCGCAGATAAGCTCCCAGCACTGCCGGCAAGGCGACATCCAGATAGGCAGCAAAGAATTGTTCGGCAGCATCGGCGTCGTCTCCCCACGCTGCGCTGACCAGATCGCAGACCAGCGGACGCCCGCTCAGAGGCGAATCTGCAAACAAGGCACCCACCGGTACCGGCATGCGCTGCTCGCAGCGTTGCGTCATGGGGTTGGTACGGTAGAGCACGGCCAGATGGCGGGAGACATCGTCATTGCCTTGCGGATCGCGGTAATACAGGCCGACTTCTTCACCGAGGATGGCCAGTCGTCCGCCGAAACCGTCTTCCCTCGTGATGATGTCGCGCAGCAGCCTGGTCAGGCGCGGGCCCATCACGGCAGACTTGGGCGAGACGGTACGCTCGACGCTGGTCAGGCGCAGCGATACGGGCAGTTTCATGTGCGGCTTTGTCGGCGAGCCTTCAGGAACCACGGTGCGGAAGGACATGGTCGGCCGTGCCGGCAGGCTCGCTTCGGGCAGCAGCAGGAGCTGGCGCTTTTCCACTGCCTGAGCGAAGCGTTCGGGGATGGCGCGATCCAGCTGGTAGGGATGCAAGGGCAGGGGGAGCCAGTGTGAAACGTCTTCACCTCGGTGCTGCAAGGCTGTTCTCCACGTTTCCCAGGCTTGCGGGTAGTGGGTAGCGAACCATTGCCGGTATTCGGCGTGGTCCTGGCCGCCGGTGATGCAGGCGACATCGACGTGCATTGCTGCCAGGGAGAGCGTGATCGTGGCTTCAAACTCGGGCGAGAGCGCCATGACCTCGGCGCTGCTCAAGCCGAGTTTGGTCTTGTAGTTGGGGTGCCAGGGATGTCCCAGCGTGCCCCATTGTTCCAGCAGCAGGCTCGGGTTGGGGTGCGCTGAACGGAATAATGCGGCGACAAAATTGGTCTGCTGCTGCCCGAACTCGGCACGCAATCGAAGTCCCCAGTGTTGGCGGTAATTCAGGCAAAGGGCGTCATTTTCTGCGCTGTTGGAGAGCTCCATGATCAGCCGTTGCAGGCTGGCTTCGGAAATATCCTCATGCGCCCGAGCCACCTTTGCCAACAGCATGGACGAGCTCAGCAAGGCTTGCGGGACCGGGTTTCCGACACTGTAGTGTGCTATGGAACCGTGCAGCTGGCAGTTGTCCGCCACACCCAGGTGCAGGCCCTCGATGCGCAGCATGCTTTGCGCTTTCCACAAAGGCAGCCAGGCGTAGTGCCCATCGAAGATCAGGTGTTCCCGCTGCAGGAGCTTTTCGCGGAACAGCGCTTGCAGCGTGCGTTGCAGACTGCGCTGCCGGGCTTGATGCCAGGCTCGGTTGAGATGGACATCTTGGGGTTCACCTAGGTCCTGGATGAGATTCAAAGTACGCATATTGTTGCCTCATGTAACAAAGTGTCTTTGAATTGTATCAAATGAGAATAGCTATTATTCGTATTTATTCGAGGGGTATTTATTCGTATAATTTGTATTATGTAAAATATAGTTTGCAGATTGCCTGATTAAGGCAAGCTGCTGCATGGTCCCGAATGTCTCAACCAAGCCCGGCTTCCACGACACGCGCCGCCAGGCCGCTCTGTCCCGGGGCGTTATGGTCCGCCAGCACATGAGAATCCGGATAATCTCCCCCGTTTTGCGTGCGGAAAGCAATCGGCAGGAAAACCTGGCCGTCGTCGAATGCCCTTTCCCGGTCCCGAGATTTCCCGTCAGCATGCTGTGGCACGAACGTAACCACGCGCATGGCGGACATCGCTGGCTACGCGACGTGATTATCGAGTTGGCCTCAGACATGTAGCGTTTTGACCTGTCAATTCTTGCTTTCTTTTGTCAGGATCATGTCGTAGAGCGCCTGTGCCGCCGGCGAGAGGTGCGCCGACTTTCGCGTGATCAGCACCAGACTGCGGGACACTACCGGCTCGACCAGCTGGATCCTGCGCACATCAGGATAGGCTCCTTCCTGCACGGCCAGCCCCGGCACCACGGCAATGCCCACCCCCTGCGCCACCAGTCCCATCGCTGTTGAGCTGCGCTGCACTTCATAGAAAGAACGCAAGGCGAGGCGGTTGGCGTCCAGCACCGGATCCAGCAAGGTGCGATTGCCGCTCACCTCCCCTGCAAAGATCAGCGGATACGGCTTGAGCTGCGCCCAGGTGGCGCGCCGGCGTTTGGCCAATGGATGGGTGTGGTGGCAGATCAGCACGTACCGGTCCGTGGTCAATGGAACGCTTGCCAGCTCGGGATGATGCTCCCTGGCCATGTTGATGCCGAATTCGGCTTCCCGGCGCAGCACGGCGTCAGCCACGGCAGATGAGGCGTGATCGAGAATCTTGATGCGGTTGTGCGGATAGCGCGCGGAATACGCCTGCAGGATCCGTGGCAGGTACTGCACACCTACGGTGGGCACACAGGCGATGCAGACGTCGCCACGGCGTGCCATCCCGGTTTCCCGGATCTCCACCAGCGCGCCCGCCAGCTCGTCCAGCAGTCGCCGGGCCTGGGGCAGGAAGTCCTGTCCGATTTCGGTGAGCGCAAGGGAGCGCGTGGTCCGCTCCATCAAGGTCACCCCCAGAAAATCCTCCAGCTTGCGCAAGCGCAGCGTCACCGCCGTCTGCGTCACGTGCAAGGCGCCAGCCGCGCCCTGAAAGCTGCCGTGATCGGCAATCGCGACAAACGCCTGTACACCGAGGATGTCGATTTTCATGAGTAAAACTTATTAATCTTTCAGATAATTTCATTTTACTGCTTCTCCGGCAGCGCTCAAGATACAGCCTCAAGTCAGCCCGAAAGGAGCCAGATCATGAACATCACGATGTCAGACGTGCAGCCAGGTCACGATGAACCGGCGGCAGGCGACGCCGTCGAGCCGCTCATCCTTGATCTTCTCGAATGGATTGGCCCGGATGGACGGCCTTACAGCGAAGTGATCGAACCCTGGCGGACCTCCTGCCCTCGCCTGCCGGTCTGGGAAAACGCCAATGCGCGAGGCTATCTGGCACGCGTCCATGCATCTGGCGGCGAGGCCCTGATAAAGGTCAGCCAAGCCGGTGCCGCTTATCTGCAAGCCAGGCGAGGCAGACTGCTCAGCCTGTATCAACCTTCGCCACAGGAGCAATCCATGCAAACCTCTCCAGAATCCATGCAAGCCCAGGTTCAATGGGACGTCAGCCAGTATCTGCGGTTCGGCGGCGAACGCCTGCGTCCTGCCCTGGACCTGATGTTACATCTGCCCATGCAGAACCCCGCGCGCATCCTCGACCTGGGGTGCGGCACCGGCAACCTGACCGCACTGCTGCAGCAGCGCTGGCCACGGGCCGAGGTGCTGGGCGTGGATGGCTCCGATGACATGCTGGCCAAGGCGCGCCTGAACGTGCCGCAGGCCAGGTTCGTCGCAGCCGATCTGAATCATTGGGTGCCCGAGCACAAGCTGGACCTGATCTACACCAATGCGACCCTGCAGTGGCTACCCGATCATGCGCAGCTGTTCCCGCGACTGCTGTCCTTCCTCAATCCTGGCGGTTGCCTGGCGGTGCAGATGCCGGTCATGCATGACGCGCCGTTGCGGCGCGCGCAGGTGGAGCTGGCGAGGTCACCCGCCTATGCCGATGTGCTGGGCGAGGTGTCGGAACGGCGCAATGTTCTGGAGGTGGGCCGCTATTACGACCTGCTGCGCCCGCGAGTAGCTAAGCTGGACATCTGGCAAACTACCTACCTTCACATCCTCACGGGCGCGGACCCAGTACTGCAGTGGGCCAGCGGCAGCAGCCTGCGCCCCTATCTTGAGAAATTGGAAGGCGAGCAATTGCAGGCCTTCCGCACCGAATATGCGCGCCGGATGCAACAGGCTTACCCGCCCAGCGCAGACGGCAGCACATTGCTGCCGTTCCAGCGCATGTTCATCGTGGCGAGCTTGCCCGGCTAAGATGGCACTGCCACAAATGAAAACAGGGACCTTGCATGCAAGGTCCCCGCATCATCAACAGCAAGCCTCAGGGCGCGACCGGCGCACCATCAGCGTTCACGCAGCCAGCGTACGTAGCCGTCCCCAATACGCTGCACCACCGACACCAGCAAAATCAGCACCGCAATGACGATCACCATCACCTGCGTATCGAACCGCTGATAGCCATAGCGGATCGCCAGATCCCCCAGCCCGCCCGCGCCCACCGCACCGGCCATGGCCGAAGAGCTGATGAGGGCCACCAGCGTGATCGTGAATCCCCCCACGATGCCGGGCAGAGCCTCGGGCAGATAGACATGCCGCACGATGTCCCATTTCTTGCAGCCCAGTGCCTGCGCCGCTTCGATCAGACCGGGGTCGACTTCGCGCAAGCTCACCTCGACGATGCGCGCAAAGAAAGGCGTGGCGCTGATGGCCAGCGGCACGATGGCGGCCCAGACGCCGATGGTGGTGCCCGCTACCAGACGGGTGAGCGGAATCAGCGCCACCAGCAGAACGATGAAGGGTGTGGCACGAAAACCATTGATGATGCTGCCCAATACCCGGTGCACGCGTGGTGAGGCCAGGAAACCGCCCGGCGCCGTCACGATCAGCAGCACCGCCAGCGGAATGCCCGCCACCAATGCCAGTGCGCCCGAGATGCCGACCATCTGCAGCGTATCCACCAGCGCATTGCCGTAGCGCTCGATGGGAATGGAAAGACTAAGTTCGAGTGACATATCCCAACTCCTTGATGTGATGCGCAATCGCCGTGGGTCCCTGCGTCAGGGCCTGCCAGTCTGGTGATCCCGTGACGTCGGCCAAGGCGATGTAGAGCTGACCGTGGGTATGTCCCTGGATGCGCTCCACGCTGGCCTGCAGCAAGCGCGTCTTGCCGCCCAGCGCCTGCGCCACGCGCAACAGATCAGGCTCCAGGCCATCACCGCCACGGTATTGCAATTGCAGAATGCGCTCATGCAGCCCGGACGGCGGCATGGTCTGCAGCTGGTCCAGCAGTTCCGGCGGCAGGCCTTGCTGCAGTGGCGCCAACAAAGCTTGCGTGGCTGGATGGGCGGGATTGCCGAACACCTGCCACACCGGTCCCAGCTCTGCGATGCGCCCCTGCTCCAAGACCAGCACCTGGTCGGCGATCTCGCGGATGACGCTCATTTCATGCGTGATCAGGATCACCGTGATGCCCAGCTTGCGGTTGATGTCGCGCAGCAGTTGCAGGATGGCGTGAGTGGTTTCCGGGTCCAGCGCCGAGGTGGCCTCGTCGCAGAGCAGGATCTCGGGCCCGCTGGCCAGGGCGCGGGCGATGCCCACACGCTGCTTCTGGCCACCGGAGAGGCGGCGCGGATAGGTATCGGCCTTGTCCTCGAGGCCGACCAGGGCCAGCAGTTCGCGCACCCTGCCCTCTACCTGCTGGCGCGGTACGCCGGCCACGCGCAGCGGCAAGGCGATGTTGTCAAAGACGGTCTTGGCCGAAAGCAGGTTGAAATGCTGGAAGATCATGCCGATGCGCCGGCGCAATTGCACCAGTTGCGCATCGTCGAGGGTAGCGATATCCACCCCATCGACTTCGATGCGCCCGGTGCTGGGCGTCTCCAGCCGGTTGATGGTGCGCAGCAGGCTGGATTTGCCGGCCCCGCTGCGGCCAATGATGCCGAAGATGCTGCCGGGTGCAATCTCCAGTTCGATGTCCTGCAAGGCCTGCACCGGACCAGCCGATGAGAGGTAGGTCTTGCCGACCTGGCGCAAGGCCACCCTGCCCTTGGGACGGCTGCCGGGCCAGGGGCCACCGGGGGCCGAAGCCTGAGCGGAAGCATCATGCTCCGCCTCGGGACGGCTGGGAGCGGTCAAGGATTGTCTGGCCGTGATCGAGAGTTCCATGCGGTTTCCTTCCGGGACGGACGCGGCGGGTTCAGGGCTTCTGCCAGGCCAGCGTGTAGAGACGCTTGTCGCTGTTGAAGGCGCGGTGGATATCGGCCTTGACGGTCTCCGAGTTCTGGTAGATGCGGATGAATTTCTGGATCACCGGATCATTCACGCGGCTGGCCTTGGTGACGAACTGGATGGCGAAACGGGCATCCTCGATGCCGGAATAGGCCAGCCCGCTGGAGGGATCGAAGGCCTTGGCCGCCACGATGAAGTGCGGATAGCCCTGGGCCAGGTCGACATCCGGCGTGATGCGCACCAGCTGCGGGCCTTCCACTTCCACGAAGTTCAGCTTCTTGGGGTTCTCGACGATGTCATTGAGGCTGCCCAGATAGCCGACATTGGGCTTGAGCTTGATCAGTCCCACGCTCTGCAGCAACAGCAAGCCGCGCCCCTGGTTGACCGGGTCGTTGGCGATGCCGACCTTGCCGCCCTGTGGCACCTGGGCAAAGGTCTTGTGCTTGAGCGAATACAGGCCGACGTTGGCCAGAATGCCGGTGCCGGCACTGGCCAGCTTGTAGCCGTTCTTCTGGATCGCATTGTCGAGGAAGGGTTGGTGCTGGAAGTAGTTCAGGTCCAGATCCCCGGCATCCACGGCCACATTGGGTGTGGTCCAGTCGGTGAATTCGACGACTTGTACGTCAATGCCCTGGCTCTTGGCTTCCTTGGCGGCCACTGCGATGGAGTCGCCATAGGCCCCAGGCACCACGCCGATGCGCAGCTTGTCGGCGGCGTGCGCCACACCGGCCTGGGCAGAAAGGACAGTCAGGACGACCAGCAAATGACGGAAAAGACGAGACGGCTGCATGCGGGGCTCCGAAAAAAATGGGTTTTTGGAAAAAATGTTCAGGTCGTGAATCAGCCGCTGGCAGCGTCGGCGCAACGGGAGGCCGCTGGAAGCGGGCTTGCGGCCGGAGAGGCACGAGGAGATCACTCGCCAGCAACACAAAGCTTCATTCAGGGCTTTTGCCAGGGCAGGCTGTAAAGCCGTTTGATCACGCCGGGCGTCACGCCGATGGTCAGGGCTTGAGCGTGCGAAAACGCTGCCCTCAGGGCCAGGATGGCACCGGCCAGAGACTGCGGAAACCGGAAGCGGCGAATGAAGTTCTTTGCGTGCATGACCTGATCGTGGAGTCGTTCAATGGAGGCTGCGGACAAGGCCTTGAAGGCTGCCGCGAGCCCCGATTGTGGTCGATCAGATCATTTGGAGCTACAAAGTAAAACATGCTTGGATATCAGCTTTTTGCATGAGCCTTCATCGGCGGGCATGGCTGGCTGAATCGAGGTCAAGCGTGAAAGTGCAGCGATTGCGCGGACGGTACCCCTGCCCTGCCCCGGTATCAGCCGGCGTCGGTATCAGGCTCTTTCGGTACCGGTAGCGCTGCCTTTTTATCCTGTTGCGCAGCGGAGTGGTCGCGCCACTCTTTCAGCAGCGCTTCGTGCGTTTCCAGTCGTGCGCGCGCCGCCGCCAGGTCGCGCTCGCCCTGCTGCCATTGCCGGCGCGCGTTGGCGGCCTCTTCTTCCGCACTGATGACCCGGGCCTGCAGTTGCGTCAAGGCCTCGTTCCTGGCAGCCAGTTGCGCTTCGAGCACGCGCTTGGCGGAAGCCTGCTCCTGCAGCACCTCCATTTGTTGTTCGCGACGCGTGGCCAGCGTGTGCTGTTCTGCCAGCGCCTGCCGTGCATGCGACAACTCGGCAATCAGGCGCACGCCTTCCTGATTGAGCCGGGTGACGTCCTCCTGGCGCACCACCGCATCCTGGCGCAACTGGCGCAATTCGGCTTGCAGGGTCTGGAGTTGTTGTTCGTGGCGTCGCTGGTCCTGGTCGCGCTGGTCCTTGGCGGCACTGCGGTAGTGTTCCAGGGCATCGCGGGCGTGCTGGTGTTTTTCTTCGAGCGACTGGCGGTGCTGTTCGTTTTCGGCGAGGCGTTCCTGCAAGGCAGCGAGCTTCACTTCCAGGGTGCGTGCCATGGCGGTTTGCTCCTGGCGTTCCTCGCGGGTTTTCTCATGGGCCGCGCGCTCGGCGATCAGGGCTTTTTGCGTCTGATCCAGACGCAGGCCCTGCTCGCCATGGGCAGCCTTCAGCACATCCAATTCCTGCGCCAATCGGGCCGTTACCGTCTCCGTTTCGGCACGCACTGCCTTGACCTCAGCCCGCGCCTCCTCCTGCAACTGCACGGCGAGCCGCTCCACCAGGTCCTGCAGCGCCTCGCTGATGCTGCGCGGCTGGCCCTGGCCGCCCTCCTCTTCTTCCAATTCCTTCAGGTATTTGTGGATTGTAGTCTTGGAGCCGGTATTGCCCAGCTCCACCCGAACGGCGTCCACCGACGGATGCCGGCCCAATGCCAGCAAGGAATCGCGCGCTTTCTTCACTTCCGATTTGTAGAGGCCGGTACGTGCCATGGTCCAAATCCGTTATTTGATGATGTATTACATAATACGTAATTACATACTATTATTGAAGGGTATTTATGCAGATGTCGAAAATAATTAAGACAAGATATCGGATGATTATCGAATCTGATCGCGTAAAATCCTCCGAATCTGCCCTCACCCGTCTGTAATGAGCCCATGCCAGCCGCACCAGCACCGTTGAATATCGATGACTATCTGCACGCCGCCACGCGTGACAACACTCGCCGCAGCTATCGTGCGGCCGTGAAGCATTTCGAAGTGGAATGGGGTGGTTTTCTGCCAGCCACGGCGGACAGCCTGGTGCGCTATCTGGCTGATCACGCCGGCAAGCTGGCCCACAACACGCTCAAGCAGCGCATCTCCGCGCTGGGCCAGTGGCATGTGGACCAGGGATTCCCGGACCCGACCAAGGCTCCGGTCGTGCGCAAGATGCTGCGCGGCATCCTGGAACTGCATCCTGCCCAGGAAAAACGCGCCAAACCGCTGCAGCTGGAGGCGCTGGAGCAGACCATCGCCCATCTGGAGCGCGAACGGGAACTGGCACGCCAGCAGGCGCGCTTTGCCGACCTGCTGCGGCATACGCGCGACAAGGCATTGTTGCTGATCGGATTCTGGCGGGGATTTCGCAGCGACGAACTGGCGCGGCTGGATATCGAACGCATTGAGGCGGTGGCGGGCGAAGGCATGCGCATCCACCTGCCTCGCACCAAGACCGACCGCAGCCTCAAAGGCAGCACCTACAAGACGCCGGCGCTGTCACGGTTGTGCCCGGTGGCGGCTTATCTCGACTGGCTGGCGGTGAGCGGCCTGAGCAGCGGACCAGTACTACGCGGCATCGATCGCTGGGGCCGCATCAGCGAAGAAGCGGTCAATGCGGCCAGCATCATCCCCTTGCTGCGACGGATCCTGAAATCGGCAGGGATTGATGATGCAGATCTCTACAGCTCGCACTCGCTGCGGCGCGGCTTTGCCAGCTGGGCCAGCGCCAATGGCTGGGAGATGCGCGCCCTGATGGAATACGTGGGATGGAAAAACATTCATTCGGCGGCACGCTATGTGGAATCCCAGGATCCCTACCACCGCGCCATGCTGGAGCGTCTGCTGCCGCAGCAGACTGCGGCGCTCGGCACGCCCGATCAGGCCAAACCATAAACCACCGCGATCCCGTCTGGCCGGACTACTCGCAGTCCGGATTGCCGTGCGTTCTGACGCATTGCGCACGAGCGCAAGCGGCGATTACCTGGTTGCGCCCATATTCATTGATGTCGACCGTCACGTAGACGGGATATTGCTGATACTCGGTACGCAGGATGTCCTGGCAGACCGTATCGGTCCGGTTGCCGTTGACCACCGAGCTGCAGCGCGTCTGCCCGGTCGGCACCTGGATGGTGCGGGTGCGCATCTCCATCCGCGTCTGCTGGATGATCGGGTACTGGGCATAGGCGGCGGGGGCGCACTGGCTCTCGGTGGCGCGATAGGCCTCGGTGGCGCAACCGCCAAGCGCCAGCATCACGGCCAGCCACGGGAGCACGGCGTAGGTTTTCATCGGTAAGGTCTCGTTGCTTGTTCTGTGGGCAGAGATTGTAGCCGCGCACGGGTCCCGGCACCATGACGCCGCGCAGCAGCGCCTCCTGCCCTGAATCATCAGGGTGCGTCGACGTATCCCTTGCGCAGCTTTTCGGCGACCAGTTTTTCCATCTCGCGTTGTGCACGCTCTTCCGATTCATGCGACTTGATCAGGCGCTGACCTTGCGTCCCGGTCCGGCCGTAAGTGACGGTCAGCTCGGCACCTGCCCGGCTGATGTTCCAGAACTTGCTGGAACTCCCCTGCGCATAGGAAAGCGCACGGCTCTCGGCAGCGGGTGTACCGCTCGCAGCAGTCTGTTCGGACAACTCATCCACTGGGGCGGGCACGGTCGGCGTGGCTGCCGACTCGGCTGGCTGCTCGCCCGGTGCCGCATTCTGCTCTGGCAACACCGCCTCCTCTCCCTCGGCCAATATCCGTTCGATGCGCTCGATCACCGCAACCGGATCGCGCAACCAGTCACGTCCCGGCAGGTCCAGCACTTTCCATCCGAAACTGCGCAGGATGGCCGGACGGAAGACGTAGCGCTCCACCGTATCGGTGACCGCCTGCGCGGGATTGTCGAGCAGGATGGCCAGTGCATAGGTACCTTCCTCGCCCTCGATGGCGAGATCGCAGCGGAACTGCGACCGTCCGACCTGCAGCTGGACCCGGTGCCCGCGCTGGCGCAGGGCCTGAGCCAGTGCATCGCGGATGCTGTCTGGCTGCAGCTCGGCGGCAAAGGCCTTGCGCGCCCCCTGGTTGAGCGCGCCGAGGATGGTCTGGGCGTGATCGAAGCGGCCGGTGGCGCTGGCCTGCGCAAATTGCAGGAAGCTACGCAAGGCTGCCGCACCGTCGTTGTGGACGTTGGTGATGGCGTCCGCCTGGATCGAGCTCACCACCGCCATGCGATGGCGTGCCCGGCTGAAGATCACGTTGAGCCGCTTCTCGCCGCCGCGCTGGTTGATCGGGCCGAAGTTCATCAGCATTTTGCCGTTGGGGCCGGGGGCGTAACAGATGCTGAGGATGATGACGTCACGCTCGTCGCCCTGCACGTTTTCGAGGTTCTTGATGAAGAGGCCATTGAACTGGTCGTCGTCCTCGCGCACGTATTCGCGCTCCAGACGGGTACTGAACTCCGGATCTTCAGAGGCCAGCGCCTCCAGCGCCGCTTCGATGGTGCTTTGCTGGGCTTCGGAGAACGCCACGATACCGAGGCTCAGGCCGGTCTCGCGATTGAGCATTTCCCGCACGGCCTGGGCGATGTAGCGCGCCTCGGCTTGATTGCTGCGATCGGCGTAGACCCCATCCTCCAGCCAGTGGAAGCTGACCGGGCTGCCCATGAGCAGGTCGGCGGCCAGCGTACCGGCATCGTCCTGGTCCGAGCGCGGGCGCGGCAGTTGCTCCAGCGGGCGTTCACGCAGGCGGTCCGGAATGGTGACCAGACGGCCGTCATAGAAGGCCGCATTGGAGAAGCTGATCAGGGTCTCATGGCGGCTGCGATAGTGCCAGGCCAGCAGTGTGGCGGGCAGATTGCGGGCTGCCTGGTTCAGCAGGCTGTCGGAATCCAGATTGATGGCGATGCGCTCGCCATCCTCTTCCACCAGGATCTCGTCTTCCTCGCCGCTGCCGGCCGCCGAGAAGAAACTGGTCGGCGGCAACTGCATCTCGTCGCCCACCACGATCACCTGCTGGGCGCGGCTCAGTGCCGGGATCGCCTCTTCGGTAGGAATCTGGCTGGCCTCGTCGAAGATGACGACGTCGAACAGCGTGCTGCTCAAGGGCAAGGTATCGGACACCGACAGCGGACTCATCAGCCAGATCGGTTTGAGGTCATTGATGACCGCGCCGGTCTCATCATCGGCCAGGTCGCGGATGGAGCGATAGCGCATGCTCTTGCCGAACTCATGTTCCAGTTCGCGGCGGCCGGTGGCGTATTGCTTCTTCAGGGCCTTGCCCTGGGTATCGAGCTGCGTGGCCGAGAGCCCGGAAAGGCGTACATGCTCGCTGAACTGTCCCTGCAAGGTGGCCTTGATCGCCTCGGCATTGATGTCCAGCAAGCTGCGCTGGGCCTGGGCTATCGCGCGGGTCGCCAGCGCCAGGTCGGTGCCGCTGAAGCGTTCCAGCACCGGATGGGCGCGCCCCAGGCGACGCCAGGCCTCATCCGCCACCAGAGCTTCCAGCGCCAGCGGATCGGCATGCACGCCCAGTACCGTCGCAGCATAGGTGGCGTCAGCGTCATGGACCGCCTGCAACAGCGGCAGCAGGTCCGGCAAATCTTCCAGGGCTTCGCGCAGATCGCGGAACAGCTCGCCTGTCTGTTCCAGATTCCGTTGATCCGGAGCCGAAAGCGTCGAATCGACCAGTGCTGCCAGCGCCTGCACATCGTCATGCGCACCCGCCAGGCCCATCACCAGCGCAGCCGGATCCCCGGCGCGGCGCAGATGATCGACCAGCGCTTGCAGCCCGGCCGGCGTGTTCATGCGGTTCCTGAGCGTTTCCAGGGTCTGCAGGAACTGCTGCATGTCACTGGCCCCATAACGTCGACGCGCCTCTTCCTCCGTCGCAGCCAGCCGTGACAGCGCCTCGTGTTCGGCCTTCAGTTGCGTCAGCACGGTGGCATAGCCGGGGTGCAAAGCATGCTGGCTGAAATCGTAGCGACGCTTGAGTTCTCCGCGCAGACGCCACCAGGCAGGCTTGAACCAGCGCGAGAAGGATGATTCCATCTGGCCGGCCAGCCGCAGCGCGGTCTCGGTATCGTCCGCCCGCAGCTTGTCGCGCCAGTGGCCGGTGACCGACTGGGCTGCCGTCACGGCTTGCTGGCCTTGTGCCATCGCTTCGCGCCATTGCGACAAGGCCGCCTGGCCAGGTGAAGCAGGATCCAGCAGATCCAGATGGCGCGCCAGGCCGCTGTCAACCAGACGCTTGCTTTCGGTGACGACCTGCTGCGCGGCCTTCAGGGGGGTGTCGGCGACGATCGGACTTTGGCTGCTTTCCAGCAAAGACGTCAGACGCCCGAGGATGGCATCGACCGCATCACAGCGACGCTCCAGTTCCGCCACCACCCCTTGCTGGCGCAAGACCGTGGCCGAGAGCGTGGCAAAGGGATGGGTGGCCGGCACGCTGGTGCCAAAACGTTCCTGCATGACGCCCTGCAAGCGCCGGGTCAGCTCGCGCTGCCCGTCCCACAGCGTCCACGCGCACAAAGCTTCACGTACCGCTGCACCCACGTCCAGTGGCGGCGGCAGCTCGGCCAGCCGCCGCAACAGGCTGCGCACGCTCAGGCCGACACTCTCCGGCACCATTGCCATGGCTTGTTCGAACTGGTCGATGCGCCGCTGCTGCTCCTGCAAGCCTGCCGCCACGCCGGCGCGCCGGGCGCGCAAGCGCTCACCCTCAGACGGCTGGGCGATCCACTGCTCATAGCATTGCTTCAGATCGGCGATGAAGGCCTTCTTGTCGGCCTGTGAGTCGTGGATCAGGCAGCACAGCTGCGCCAGCCCGCTCTGCTTGAGACGATGGAACACCACATCCAGCGCCGCCCGTTTCTCGCAGACGAACAGCACGCGCTTGCCCTGCCCGGCATAATCGGCAATCAGGTTGGTGATGGTCTGCGATTTGCCCGTGCCGGGCGGCCCCTGGATGATGAAACTGCGCTGCGTGCGCGCCAGTTGCACGGCGGCGTTCTGGGTCGCATCCGAGGACACCACGTTCCATTGCTCGGAGGGGGCCAGCGGTGCCGGCGGGCTGGTATCGAGCTCGCGTGGCTGGATCGAGAAGATGCGATCAAAGGCTGGATTGCCGTTGGCGTCCTCCAGCAGCTGGGCGTAGTCGCGCACCAGCGACATCTTCCTGTAGTTGAAATTGGCCAGCGTTACCTGGGTGAGATCCAGATCCCAGGCGTAACGGTGCCCGCTGGATTCCTCCAGGACATAGCCGGCCCGCTCTTCCTGCTGCTCGCTGACGGCCGCTTCGCTGGTGGCCACCATCTGCGGGCGGCGCAGCGTGGCACCAGCCTCAAAGCGCTGCGGCAGCTCGCTGGGACGAACATAGTGCTCGAACAGCGCCTTGCCCAACGGACGATAATCATCACGGGCATAACTGTAAGGCGGCAGCCATGACGTGGCCCGGCTGCGCTGCGCGCCGCCGCCCGGGCGGCGGCGCGTGTATTGCTGCATGCGTTGCATGGCCTTCTGCCGCACCAGCCGCACCGAGGCCTTGTCGACCAGACGCAACTCCACCGCCGGTTCGGACTGGTGGATCTTGTTGCGCAAGTCCTCGTGGATCTGCTGGAGGGAGGTCTTGGCCAGGTCAATGGTTTCCGGCAGTGCGATGTCGTACAGCTGGGACAGGCAGTGGCGCAGCACCGGATTGAATTCGGCTTCGGAAGTACTGCACTGGATCAGGTACTGATCCCGCACGCCCTTGCGCTTGACCAGCTCCACCGGCAGCCACAGAAGCGGCGTGACGATGCGCTCATCAGGCGCTTCCTTGAGGTTGTGCCAGCGCAGGAAAGCCACCACCAGCCGCAGGTTGCTGAAGCCGAACTCGGCACGGTCGTGGCGTGTCTCGGAAATCAGCTTGTCCAGCGTGGCGGGCAGATAGAGCTGGTCATCGAAGCGCAGCCAGTTCTGCAGGGAAATCGGCTTGCCCGCCACCAGTTGTTCGGCGAAGGGCCCGCCCCAGGTACAGATCTGTTCCGGTTTAATGCTGTCGACGTTGAGCATCAGGGGTACGCTGGCCACCGTCAGGTTGACGTTGGCACTGGTGGGGCGGAAATACAGCAGCCGGTTGCGGCGGGACAGGTCGAACAGGCGATCCCGCAGGTGCGACAGCACGGCGATGCGGCGCGGGGCCACGCCATCCTTGCCCGCCAGCGCCCGTTCCACATCCAGCGCCACCGGCTGGTCACGCCAGGTACGCAGGCGCAGCGTCAGCGCAGCCACATCGGTGGCGCGATCATGGCGGTTCAGTTCGGTCATCTCGACGATGACGCTGGCGATGATGGGAGACAGCTTGTCGTGCAGCTCAAACAGATTGTGACGGTGCCGCACGAAGAGGCGCAGGTCGTCCTGCTCGGCCAGGTCCAGCCCGCAGGCCAGCCCGCCCAGCAACATGCCGAGCTGGAACACATCGGTGATTTCATCATGATGGCCCAGCGCGATTTCCCAGCTCTTCGGACCGCTCAGGTAGACCGGCCGCGTCATCGGCGCGGATTCGTCCTCGAGCAAGGCCAGATCGTGCTGGGTGCGCAGGCCGTCGGCGTGATGATCAAGCTGCAGCGCACCCACGATGGACAGGCCCGACGACAGATGCGGTTGCAATGCATGGACGGCATCGATATTCATCTGCGGGGCTTGGCCCGCCGGATGCCGCAGGGACAGTCCGCCCTGCTGATCCACCAGCAGCGTGTCTTCGCTCAGTGCGGCGACCCGGCCCTGTGCATGCAGTTCCGCGACCTGCGCAAAGAGCGGCAGCATCAGCACCAGCAGATCATCGTTGGAGAGCAGCTTGCCGGCTTGCGCATCGATCAGCTCGCGCAGGCTGGCCGATGCGGCCGGGGAGGATGGGTGTTCACTCATGCTGCGGCCTCCTTGGCCAGTTGTCGCTTGTATCGGTCCAGTTCGCGCTTGCCGAAGCCAGCCTCGCGTTTGAGCAGTTGATGCAGATGGTCCAGCGTCGCCAGTGCTTGCGCGATCACGCCGGCACGCAGCAGAACCGGTTCCTGCTGGTCCGGATCGGCCAGGGCCAGATCGAGCATCAAGGCCGTCAGGTAATGGCGCACGGGTTCATCGGCGTGTTCCGGGGCAAAGGCTTGCGGCGTGACGGCGGGTTCATTCTGGTGCCAGTCTGGGAACATCAGCTGTATCTGCGCCTTCACCGTCTCGCTCAGGAGCTCCGTCCCGGCAAAGAAGTGCGCCAGGAATCCGCGGGTCATGCCTTGCAGCCGGTGCTGGCCAGGCAGGTCCAGGCCGCGCAGCGCCAGCGGCCCCTGCAGACGCTGCTGCAGCCACGGGCCGAGTTCCTCGCTGCCTTCCCACCACAACTGCAGGGCGCGGGCGCGCATGAACACTTCCGGATGACTGGCCGCCTCGCTGGCACCGGTCTGCTGCGCATCGACCTCGGCCGCCTGCCGCAGATAGGCGGCCGCATCCACCTGGCGGATGCCGGTATTGAGCTTGACCAGCGAGGAAATCGCGGGGTCCGGCGAGCCGCAGGCAATGGCCGCACCGCAATCGGCGAACAGTTCGGTATGCAGCGCGTAGCGACGCCAGGTTTCGCTGAAGGAGGCGGCGGCACCCGGAGCCGCGCTGGCATCGGAGAGGATGCGTTCGGCCTGCAGGAACGCCCCCTCCTCCTGCGACCAGAGCACGTAATGCGCCAGTTCATGCCCGAAGACGGCCAGCAGTTCCTGTTCGGACAGGCGCGCCAGCAGGTCGCCCTGCACGATCAGATGAACTTCACCGGGCACGAACACCAGCGAGGCATTCATCTCCGCCCCGGCCGACTGGTACAGGGTGGCCGGTACCTCCACGTTCAGGCCCAGGCGCTGCCGCGCCAGGTCCAGTGTGGCGTGAATCTCGGGATGGGCCGCTTGGTCGATGCGGTAAGTGTTGCGCAACAGTGCCGTGCGCAAGGATTCGCGCTGCTCTGCATGGCTGGTCCGGGCGGCCGCCCAGCGCCAGACTTCGGGCTCGTGCGCGCGCAGATGGTCGATGACGGCGAGGTGATAATCAAGCGGAGTCAGCCCCCTGAGCTCCTGCGTCGTGGGATTCATGCAAGCCCTGTCGGTCGTAAATTTTTGTGACGATTCTACAGGGAAACACCAACATGCTGCATACCCACACATGCTGAACTGAAGCACAAATAACGCTACAGGGCGGCGCGAACCCGGTAGCGTTTTATAAGCATGCTTGCGTCAGGATCTTAAAATCGCGCACGACGCGGCTCGCGGGCATCTGCCCACAAGGCAGTCCGCCAGCGCCGGTGGGAGCAAGGTTGCGCTATTCCCAAACCGAATTCTCTAACACGCTCAGTGCCTGAAACTTAGGTTTGGCAAACCAGTACCCCTGCATCAGGTCGATCCCCAGCGCCGCCAGGTGATCGCGTTCGGCACGGGTCTCCACGCCCTCGGCCAGGATCTCGATATCCAGTTCCTTGCAGATGGCGGCGATGCCGGCCACGATGGCCTGGCGCGGCTTGTCGGTGTCGATGTTGCGGACCAGGTCCATGTCGATCTTGATCAGATCGGGCTGGTATTCAGCCAGCAGGTTCAGGCCCGCATAGCCGGCGCCGAAGTCATCGATGGCGGTACGAAAACCGAAACGGCTGTATTCCCGGAAGATGTTCACCAGGTGCGGGCGGTCGTCCACCCGTTCCCCTTCGGTCACCTCGAAGATGATGCGTTCGATCGGGAAGTCATACTTGCGCGCGGCCTTGAAGGTGCTCTGGATGCAGACCTCCGGGCGATACACCGCATTGGGCAGGAAATTGATCGACAGGAACTGGGTCATGCCCAGCCGCGCCGCGCCCTCTACCGCCTTGGTACGGCAAGCCTGGTCGAAACGATAGCGGTTGCTGTCGTTGACCTGCTCCAGCACCGTGTACGCGGGCTCGCCCTGCGGCCCGCGCACCAATGCTTCATATGCGTACACCGAGCGCGTGGACAGGCGCACGATGGGCTGATAGGCATATTCAAACTCGATGTCCAGCTTACCGTCGTCCGAGCAGCCCTCGCAGGAGCGACGCGCGGCGTCCTCTCCCGGGCTGGCATTGGAGTCTGGAATGATGGGGATCATGCTTTCTCCGGTAAATCATTAGTTGCAAAACGGCATCTATGCTACCGCATCTTGCCAACGATACCAGAAGTTTCACAAGCCGATTGACTTCCATCCCTCGCGCCGCCACTGCTCCAGGCCTGCCTCTCCGAAACGCCACAGGTGCAGCCAGCCATGTTCCAGCAGCTGACGCACGATGGCGTGGCGGGCGACCACGACATCGATGGCCTCGGCCGGCGCATCGATCACGACGGTCAGGCGCAGCGGTTCATGCACCCACTGCTGGCCATCATGCAGCGACTGGCGCGACAGGCCGATGCGCAGATCGCCGCCATTGCCTTCGAACACACCGATGGTGCCACCGACCACGTTGTGCAGGAGCTTGTTGCCGCTGCCCAGGCGCTGCGGATCGCTGGTGGAGGCGTGATATTGCCAGTTGATCCAGTGCGTCACCA
>Ga0308171_1001315_pt1 | contig 34685 bp, 35 predicted proteins | sample PhyGR1_FD_202135 | JGI IMG/M metagenome (GOLD analysis project Ga0308171, IMG submission 202135) | Phyllosphere microbial communities from UC Gill Tract Community Farm, Albany, California, United States - DLSLSG.R1 | ecosystem: Host-associated > Plants > Phyllosphere > Unclassified | place: USA...
ACCACGCTGCCGCCCAGCTGGTACATGCCGGCCTCGAAGCTCACACGGGTGCGGGTGCTGGCCTTCTCGAAGATCATGGCCAGCGTGCGGTCGGCCAGCGGGTGGTATTTCTCGTAGCTCTTGAACTTGCCCTTGATGAGCGCGGCGCGGCCGAAGAGGTACGCGTATTCGTCGGCGGTGAGATCGTTGAATTGCAGGTAATGCTTCATGGGTGCATTCAGTCGTTCATTCGGCCAGCAGCGCCTTGACCAGCGGAACCAGCAGGGCGACGATCTCGTCGGCCTCCGCCCGGGTCAGGATGAGCGAGGGCACCATGCGGATCACGGTGTCCGCCGTGACCGACAGCAGCAGGCCGGCCTCGGCCGCGCGGCCCACCAGGGCGCCGCAGGGCTTGGTGAGCTCGATGCCCAGCATCAGGCCCTGGCCGCGGATCTCCTTCACGCCGGGCAGGCCGCCCAGTTCGCGCTCCAGCGCCGCCTTCAGGTGGGCGCCCACGTCGGCCGCGTTCTGCAGCAGGCCTTCTTCTTCCATGATGCGGATGGTTTCCACCCCGGCGCGCATGGCCAGCGGGTTGCCGCCGAAGGTGGTGCCGTGGTTGCCGGGGCCGAAGATGGTGGCGGCCTTGGGGCCGGCCACCACGGCGCCGATGGGCACGCCCGAGCCCAGGCCCTTGGCGAGCGGCATCACGTCGGGCTGGATGCCGGCCCACTGGTGGGCGAACCACTTGCCGGTGCGGCCCATGCCGCACTGCACCTCGTCGATCATCATCAGCCAGTCGCGCTCGTCGCACAGCTGGCGCAGCTGCTGCAGGTATTCGATGCGCATGGGGTTCACGCCGCCTTCGCCCTGGATGGTCTCGAAGAACACCGCCACCACGTTGGGGTTGCCCTCGGTGGCGCGCTTGATGGCCTCGATGTCGTTCATCGGCACGCGGATGAAGCCTTCCACCAGCGGGCCGAAGCCAGCCTGCACCTTGGGGTTGCCGGTGGCCGACAGGGTGGCGATGGAGCGGCCGTGGAAGGCCTTCTCATAGACCACCACCACGGGCTTGTCGATGCCTTTGTCGTGGCCGTACTTGCGGGCCAGCTTCAGGGCGGCCTCGTTGGCCTCCAGGCCGGAATTGCAGAAGAACACGTTGGCGAGGCCCGAGCGCTCGACCAGCAGCTTCGCCAGCTCTTCCTGCAGCGGCACGTGGTAGTAGTTGGAGCTGTGGATCAGCTTGGCGATCTGGTCCTGCAGCGCGGGCACCAGCTTGGGATGGTTGTGGCCCACCGTGTTGACCGCGATGCCGCCCAGGGCGTCGAGGTACTGCTTGCCGTTCACGTCCCACACACGCACGCCTTCACCGCGTTCCAGGGCAATGGGCAGGCGGCCATACGTGTTCATCACGTGGGGGGAAGCGGCCGGGGCGGTAGCGGTCATGCGTCAATCTCCAGACAGTGCGGTTGCGGGCTTGAAAGCGAAGCACGATTCTAGGGTGTGCTTCATGGCGCGATGTTGACGATTGCGCATCACTGCCATGCAGTCACCCAGAACCGCGCCGGGCGGTGCAAGCCCCCCGTCGCGCATGAATCGCCGCGTGCGCCCGACGCTGGCGTGGCCGGCAGGGTGGAGGGTCTTGCCGGCTGGCTCTTATATAAGAGTTAGAATGCGCGTTTGCCGGCCCACCCCGCCTCGCGCATACAAAAAGCCCCGAACCCGATGGTTTCTCCCTCCTCCAAAGAAGTCTTCATACAAGGCATCACCCAAGACGGGAAAACCTTTCGCCCCAGCGACTGGGCGGAGCGTCTGGCGGGGGTCATGAGCCAGTTCCGCCCCGGCGGCGCCCGGCCCGGCAGCCACCTGAGCTATTCGCCCTGGTGCGTGCCCACCACCATCGACGGCGTCAAGTGCGTGGTCGTGCACCGCGACCTGCAGGGCCACGAGCCCATGGCCTGGGACTTCGTCATCAACTTCGCGCGCGACAACAACCTGCAGGTGGCCGAAGCCTGCCTGCTGCCCGACGAGCCGCCCAAGGGCTGATCCTTCCGGCCGCCCTGGCCGCCCTGGCCGCCCGGGCACCCGCAACCCCCGCATTCCCCGGCGCCCCCTTGCGCCGGTGGCCCCGGTTCGCGCGCCGGTGGTTGAAAACCCGCGCGCAGCGCCCACCTGCTGGCCTGCCGTCCCTGCATCACAACAACGCCAAGAGCGCAGGACTCCCCCGCAGGCGCGCCCCCGCGCCCGGCGGTCCCCACCCACTCTTGGAAAGCCCTTGCCCATGCAGCCAGAACACACCCGCGCCGTCATGGCCATCAGCCTGATGGCCGCCTTTGCCGACGAACACAAGGACGAACGCGAACGCGACCACCTGCGAGAGATGGCCCAGTCCCTCAGCGCCGGCAGCGGCCTGGACCTGATGAAGCTCTACCAGGACGTGCTGCTCAAGCGCGTGCGCCTGGAAGACGCCACCGCCGCCCTGGGCACCCCCGAGCTGCGGCAGCTCGCCTATGAGATGGCCGTGGGCGTGTGCGATGCGGACGGCGTGTGCAACGACGCCGAAAAAGCCTTTTTGCAGCGCCTGGCCACGGCCCTCCAGGTGCCCGCCGACCAGGCGCGGGAGGTGGTGAACCAGGCCGACGCGCTGGCCGATGCCCCGCTGCGCGCCGAACCCGTGCAGGCCGAGGCGTGGGGCAGGGCGCCCGGCGCGGCGGCGGCCGGGGCCACTGCGGCGGGCGTGGCCGGGGCCGCGGGCCTCGCCGCCACGGTGGCTGCGGGCTCTGCTCCCGCACCCGGTGCCGGCGTCACCCTCAATGCCGCATCGGTCAGCGACGCGGAGATCGACTCGATGATCCTCAACGCCTCCATCCTCAACGGCGCGCTGGAGCTGCTGCCCCAGTCGCTCGCCTCCATGGCCATCATTCCGCTGCAGACGCGGCTGGTGTACCGGGTGGGCAAGGTTTACGGCTACGAGCTGGACAAGCGCCACATCGCCGACTTCCTCGCCACAGTCGGCGTGGGCCTGACCTCGCAGTACGTCGAGCAATTCGGCCGCAAGCTGGTCGGCGGCCTGCTGGGCAAGGTGATGGGCGGCATGGGGCGTGCCGTGGGCAGCGCCGCCACCGGCTCGGCCTTTTCGTTCGCCAGCACCTATGCATTGGGCAAGGTGGCGCAGCGCTACTACGCGGGCGGCCGCACCCTCAGTACCGACTCGCTCAAGGCATCGTTCTCCCGCACGGTCGAAGAAGCCAAGGGTTTGCAGCAACGCTACGTGCCGCAGATCCAGGAAAAGGCCAAGGGGCTGGACGTGGGACAGCTGATGCGCGAGCTGCGGGCTTGATGGCGATGCGCCGTGACGCATCCTTGTGGGATGCGCTATTGAAATGATAGCTGCCGGCCTTTGTGGATCCAGCGCGTGAGGCTAAAAATGCTTGAATTTCGAGGTGCGCACCGCCGGCGGCGCATGGGGGTGCGCCTTCAAGGCGCCGGCGTCTTCGGCCGGTAGTCGCACCACGGCGCCACCACGCATTCCCAGCAGCGTGGCTTGCGGGCCTGGCACACATAGCGGCCCAGCAGGATCAGCCAGTGGTGCGAGTCCACCGCGTAGGCGGGCGGCACGCGCTTCATCAGCTGCAACTCCACCGCCAGCGGGTTCTTGCCGGGTGCCAGGCCGGTGCGGTTGCTCACCCGGAAGATGTGCGTGTCCACCGCCATGGTGGGTTGCCCGAAGGCCACGTTCAGCACCACGTTCGCCGTCTTGCGGCCCACGCCCGGCAGGGCTTCGAGTTCCTCCCGGGTGCGCGGCACCACGCCGCCGTGGCGCTCCACCAGCAGGCGGCAGGTCTCCATCAGGTGGCGCGCCTTGCTGCGGTAAAGGCCGATGGTCTTGATGTAGCCCTCCAGGCCCTCCAGCCCCAGGTCCAGGATGGCCTGCGGCGTGCCGGCGACGGGAAAGAGCCGCCGGGTCGCCTTGTTCACGCCCACGTCGGTGGCCTGCGCCGACAGCAGCACGGCGGCCAGCAGCTCGAACACGGTGGTGTATTCCAGCTCCGTATTGGGCAGGGGGTTGGCTGCCTTCAGGGCGGCGAAGAACGGTTCGATGTGCGCGGTTTTCATGCGGGGCGTGCAGTGGCGGCTGCGGCGGGACGGTCCGCCGAATATATGCGGGCCTGCTGGGGTTCGATGGCGCGACAATGTCGGTTTTCACTGACCGCTGCGCGTTCCTTCCATGCAATTCGCCGACCGCCTGAATCACGTCGAAACCTCCGCCATCCGCGAGCTGTTCAAGCTGCTGGGCAAGCCCGGCATCATCAGCTTCGCCGGGGGCTTTCCCGACAGCGCCATGTTCGACGTGGAGGGCCTGCGCGCCGCCAGCGCCAAGGCCCTGGAGGAAGAGCCCGGCGCGGCCCTGCAGTACGGCGCCACCGAGGGCTACAACCCCCTGCGCGAGCAACTGGCCGCGCTGATGGCCGCCAAGGGCGCGAGCGGCGTGGCGCCGGGCGACCTCATCGTCACCACCGGCAGCCAGCAGGCGCTCGACCTGCTCGGTAAAACCCTCATCAGCCCCGGCGACAAGGTGATCGTGGAAGGGCCGACCTTCCTGGCCACCATCCAGTGCTTCCGCCTCTACGGCGCCGAACTCATCAGCGCGCCCATCGACGGCGACGGCGTGCAGACCGACGCACTGGAAAAGCTCATCGCCGAGCATCGCCCAAAATTCGTCTACCTCATCCCCACCTTCGGCAACCCCAGCGGCGCCACGCTGAGCCTCGCGCGCCGCCGCGCCGTGCTGGAGATGGCCGTGCGCCACAACACCGTGATCGTGGAGGACGACCCGTACGGCGACCTCTACTTCGGCGATGCGCCGCCGCCCAGCCTGCTGAACCTGTCGGCCAGCGTGCCGGGCAGCCGCGAGCTGCTGGTGCATTGCGGCTCGCTCAGCAAGGTGCTGTCTCCCGGCCTGCGGGTGGGCTGGATGATCGCCCCGCCGGAGCTGCTGGCCAAGGCCACCATGTGCAAGCAGTTCAGCGACGCGCACACCAGCACCTTCGCCCAGGCCACGGCGGCCCAGTACCTGAAGGCCGGCCGCATGCCCGCCACGCTGGACCACGTTCGCGGCGTGTATGCCGAACGCGCCCAGGCCATGGGCGACGCGCTGCGCGCCGAGCTGGGCGACGCCGTCACCTTCGTGCAGCCGCGCGGCGGGCTTTTCTTCTGGGCGCGGCTTACGGGCGCCGGCGGCAAGGTGGCCGACGGCAACGTGCTCGCCCAGCGCGCCATCGACAAGGGCGTGGCGTTCGTGCCCGGCACGCCGTTCTTCTGCGCGAACCCCGACCATGCCACGCTGCGCCTGTCGTTCGCGACCGCCGACGTGGACCGCATCCGCGAAGGCGTGGCGCGGCTGGGCCAGGCCGTGGTGGGCTGAGCCACCATGCCGTCCGCACCGTCCGACGACGCGCAGCGCCTGACCGAGCTGGAGATCAAGGCCAGCTACACCGAAGACCTGCTCGACCAGCTCAACCTCGTCATCTACCGCCAGCAGCAGGAGATCGACGCGCTGGCGCGCACCGTGGCGCTGCTGCGCCAGCAAATGCCCGAAGCCGGCGGCGGCGCGGGCGAGCGCAATCTGCGCGACGAGCTGCCGCCGCACTACTGAGCAGTTGACCCGAGCAGTCGACCCGACCGGGGCGCGATCCGAAGCGCGCACCCGTCCCCTGGCTTGAATCACCACTGAAAGGCTTTGAACCATGCAGTACCGCAACCTGGGCAAGAGCAACCTCAAAGTGTCGGCCCTGTGCCTGGGCACCATGATGTTCGGCGACCAGACCCATCGCGACGAGGCCGCCGCCATCGTGGCCGACGCCCGCGAGCAGGGCGTCAACTACATCGACACGGCCGACGTCTACACCAAGGGCGCGTCGGAAACCATGGTCGGCCAGCTGCTGCAGGGGCAGCGCCACGAATGGGTGCTGGCCACCAAGCTCGGCAACCGCATGTCGGACGCGGTGAACGAAGTGCACTACTCGCGCAGCTGGATGCTGCGCGAGCTGGACTGCAGCCTGGAGCGCCTGCGCACCGACCATGTGGACGTGCTCTACCTGCACCGCGACTATCCCGGCATGCACCTGGAAGAGGCGCTGTTCGCGATCGACGCGCTGCTGCGCGCCGGCAAGATCCGCTACTGGGGCGTGTCCAACTTCCGCGCTTGGCGCATCGCCGAGCTGGTGCACGGCGCGCGCCAGCTGGGCATGCCTGGGCCGGTGGTCTGCCAGCCCTACTACAACCTGCTCAACCGCATGCCCGAGGTCGAGGTCCTGCCCGCCTGCGAGTACCACGGCATCGGCGTGACGCCCTACAGCCCCGTCGCGCGCGGGGTGTTGACGGGCAAATACCCACCCGGCCAGCCGCCGCAGGAAGGCACCCGCGCCGGCCGTGGCGACCGGCGCATGACGCAGACCGAATTCCGCGAGGAATCGCTCGTCATCGCCCAGCAGCTCAAGCAGCACGCCGAGGCCCGGGGCGTGACGCTGGCGCAGTTCGCCACCGCCTGGGTGCTGGCGCACCGCGCCGTCAGCGCGGTCATCGCCGGCCCGCGCACGCTGCAGCAGTGGCAGGACTACGCGCCCGCGCTCGGCTACCAGGTCACGCCGGAGGACGAGGCCCTGGTGGACTCGCTGGTGGCACCGGGCCATCCGTCCACGCCCGGCTACACCGACCCGGGCTATCCGCTGCCCGCCCGCGTGCTGTCCGCCGCCAGCCGGACCGGCGACCTGTATTGAGCGTCAAAAGTCGCCCCCGCGCTGGACGGATCAGCGCAGGGTGCTATGAAAAGCAGAGTGATCGACGCGGCGCTCGCGGGTTACGATCGGACATGCGAAAGACCTATCAGCTTCATATCGAAGGCAAGCACCGCGACCGTCTGCTGGACGCGGCCCGCCACGACATCCACCGCTACCTGCGCCGCGAACGCCGCCGCCCCCTGCCCGAGGGCGCCCGTTTCTGGGACTTCGACTGCCGCTTCGGCACCACCGAGCAGGACGCCGCGCCCGTGCGCGAAGAAGCGCTCACCCGCCTGATCGACGGCGTGGCCGCCTCGGGCGCCGCGCAGTTCTATGTCGAGATCGTCGCCCGGCCGGGCGAGGGCCTGCCCCCTCGTCGCGGAGACGCTTCAGGAGAGGGGCACACCCACCCCCACGATGACGATGGCCACGATGGCGATGCCGGTGGCGACGGCAGTGACGGCGGAGGTGACGGCGGCGGAGGTGGGGGCGGCGACTGATCGGCCTGGCCACCCCGCTGCATCGCAACTGGGCCGCTCAGTCCTCTGATCGGCCGGCGGGCGAAGCCGCCGCAGCCGCAGCAGCAGCAGCAGCACGCAGCTTGTCCTTCTTGCTCGGCCGCGATCCCTTCACCCCGCCGGTGCCCGGCGGCAGCTTGCCGGGCCGCTGCGGCGCGGCGGTGGCCGTGTGGGCCTCGGCCACCGGTGTTTCCGCCAGCTCGATCTGGAAACCTGCGAGCTGCTCGATGGGCAGCGCCGGCAAGGCCTGCTTGCGGCCGATGAGCCGCCAGTGCGCAAGCGACTGCGGGGTGATGAAGGTCACCGCCGCGCCGCTGGCGCCCGCTCGGCCCGTGCGGCCGATGCGGTGCACGTAGTCGGCCGCGGCGCGGGGGAGGTCGTAATTGACCACCGCGGGCAGGTCGGCGATGTCGATGCCGCGCGAGGCGAGGTCGGTGGTCACCACCACCTGCCAGCGCTCGTCCTTGAACTCCTGCAGCACCTGGCGGCGCGCGCCCTGGCTCAGCCCGCCGTGGAAGGGCGATGCGTAGATGCCGGCCTTGTAGAGCTTTTCCGCCACATGCTCGGCCGCATACTGCGTGGCGACGAACACCAGCACGCGGCTCCAGCCGGCCTCCTGGATGAGCTGCTTGAGCAGCTGCGTGCGGCGCTTCTCGTCCACGGCGATGGCGCGCTGGGCGATGTCGGGCGCGGTGGCGGGTTCGTGCGGCACTTCCACGCGGACGGGGTCGCGCAGCAGTGCCTGGGCGAGCTGGGTCACGCCATCGGGGAAGGTGGCGGAAAAGAGCAGGCTCTGGCGGCGGGCCGGCAGCAGCGCCAGCACGCGGTCCAGCTCCTCGGCGAAGCCCAGGTCCAGCAGCCGGTCGGCTTCGTCCAGCACCAGCGTCTGCACGTGGGCGAGCGAGAGGGCGTTGTGCTCCACCAGGTCCAGCAGCCGGCCGGGCGTGGCGACCATCACGTCGGCACCGCCGCGCAGCGCCATCATCTGCGGGTTGATCGACACGCCGCCGAAGGCCACGGCCACCTTCAGCCGGGCGGCCTGCAGGGGGCGGGCGAGGTCGCGCAGCACCTCGCCCACCTGGGCCGCGAGTTCCCGCGTGGGCACCAGCACCAGCGCGCGCACCCGCCGTGGGCCGTCACCGGCACTGGCGGCCTGCACGGGGGGCAGGATCCGCTGCAGCAGCGGCAGGCCGAAGGCGGCCGTCTTGCCCGAGCCGGTCTGGGCGCAGCCCAGCAGGTCGCGGCCCTCCAGCACCACCGGAATGGCCGCCGACTGGATGGGAGTAGGGGAGGAAAAGCCCATCGCCTCGGCGGCGTGATCGAGAGCGGGGGAGAGGCCGAGGGCGGCAAAGGGCATGGTGTGAGGCGGTGGCGGCGCGCCGTGCCGGCGCGTCAAGCGGTGCCGGGGCGCGGGCAGGATCTAAAAAGGGCAATGGTGCGATTGTGCGGCACGCACCGTGCGCCGGGATAATCGGCGCCATCGTGCCCTTTCGACTCTCTTGCCCCATGCCTATTCCTGTCGTCCCCCTGCACCGGAGCCCGCCATGCGCCTGAGCGACCTGGGCGGCCTGGTCTACAGCACCGATGCCGGCCGCATGTGCCCGGATTGCCGCAAGCCGGTGGCTCAGTGTTCGTGCGCCGCCGACCGCGCGGCAGCGGCGGTGCCGGCGGGCGGGGGCATCGTGCGCGTGTCGCGCGAAACCAAGGGGCGCGGCGGCAAGGCGGTGACGCTGGTGAAAGGTGCTCCCTTGCCAGCGGCCGAGCTGGCGCAACTCGGCAAGCAGCTCAAGGCGGCCTGCGGCACCGGCGGCACGGTGAAGGACGGCGTGATCGAGGTGCAGGGCGACCATGTCGAGCGCGTGGTGCAGGCGCTGCAGGCACAGGGTTACAAGGTCAAGCGCTCTGGTGGCTGAAGGCTGCCGCACCGCCAGCGAACGACGCATGAACCCCGAACAGCTCGAACGGCTGCTCACCGTGACCATGCCCTACGGCAAGCACAAGGGCACGGCCATCGCCGACCTGCCGGGCAACTACCTGAACTGGTTCGCCCGCGAAGGCTTTCCGCCCGGCGAGGTGGGCCGGCTGCTGGCGCTGATGCACGAGATCGACCACAACGGCTTGGGCGACCTGCTCGCGCCGCTGCGGGCCGCCCACCGGCGACGGTAGGGCAGGAGCGCCCGCACGGCGCCGCGGTTTGAAGCTCCAATAGGCCCGGGGCGCCCGGTGCGCAAGGGCATTCAGCTATCAATAGGGTAGCAAGATCGCTGGATGCGCCCCGGACTTCAGGCGTCGTCTTCTCCCAGACAGCGCCGCGCCGCTTCCATCACGCAGCGCGTGAGCCGCTCGAGCCCGGCCTGGGCGCTGCGCGGGTGTGCCCAGTACATCGGCACGTCGACGGCCAGGCCGGGCGCGAAGTCCACCAGCGTGCCTTCGGCCAGCTGGCTGGCGATCAGCACGGTGGGGTGCATGCCCCAGCCCATGCCCAGCTCGCAGGCCTGCACGTAGGCGAAGTTGCTGGGCAAGAAGTGGCGCGGCGGCGGCCTGCGCGGCAGGGCCAGGCCGTGCTGGTGCAGCCATCGGTCCTGCAGGCGGTCCTTGCGGTCGAAGGCCATCAGGGGCGCGTCGGCCAGGGCCTCGGGGGTGGCCCCGTTCGGAAAATGGCGCGCGACGAAGGCAGGGCTGGCCGCCGCCACGTAGCGCATGGTGCCCAGCGGCCATGTGTTGCAGCCCGCGATGGCGGTGCCGGTGGCGGTGACGGCGGCCAGCACCTCGCCGTCGCGCAGGCGCTGCGCCGTGTGTTCCTGGTCGTCGATGCGGATGTCCAGCAGCTCGTTGCCGCCCGCCGTGTAGGCGTGCATGGCTTGCATGAACCAGGTGGAGAGCGAGTCGGCATTCACCGCCAGCTTCACGGCCGGGGCAGGCGCCTCGCGGTCGGGCATCAACGCCGGGTTGGCGCGGCGTAGCTCGTTTTCCAGCAGCGCGACCTGCTCCACGTGCACGCAGAGCCGGCGGCCGGCGTCGGTGCCCGTGCAGGGCGTGCCGCGCAGCACCAGCACTTGGCCGACGCGCTCTTCCAGCTGCTTCACGCGTTGCGACACCGCCGAGGGGGTGACGTGCAGCTTGCGCGCCGCCCGCTCGAAGCTGCCCTCGCTCACCACGGCGGCCAGGGCCTGCAGGCCTGCATAGTCCAGCATTCAGTTTTGCTTCATATTGGTTAGAAGTTTTAAGTTTACTTAAAGTCGCCCGGTTTTCACAATCGGGGCCATGTGGAATCTTCTTCAACCCGCCGTATCGGCTTCGTGGATCGCTGGCTTCACGGTGTGCCTCTCGCTGCTCGTGTCCATTGGCGCGCAGAACCTCTACGTGCTGCGGCAGGCCGTGCAAGGCCGGCACGTGCACGCCTGCGTGGCCTGGTGCGTGCTGAGCGACGCGGTGCTGATCGGCGTGGGCGTGGGCGGCATGGCGCAGCTGCTGGGTGCCTCGCCCGTGCTGGCCTACTACCTCACGCTGGGCGGCGCCGTGTTCCTCTTCGGCTACGGCTGCTTCGCCTGGCACCGGGCGTTCTTCGCGCCCCAGGCCGGCCTGCGGGCCACGGGCCTGGCGGAGCGCAGCGTGGTGGGCGTGCTGGGCGCGTTGGCCGTCATCACGCTGCTGAACCCGCATGTCTACCTCGACACGGTGGTGCTGATCGGCTCCATCGGCGCGCGGCAGGACGGTGGGCTCAAGTGGGTGTTCGTCGCCGGCGCAGCCTGCGCCAGCCTGGTCTGGTTCGTCCTGCTGGCCGTGGCCGGGCGGCGGCTGCAGGGTGTGTTCGCCAACCCGGCCGCGTGGCGGGTGCTCGATTTCGTCACCGGCGCCACCATGTTCGCGCTGGCCTGGTGGGTGGGCGCCGGCCTGGCCGACCTGCCGGCCTGACGAAAAAAAAGGCGCCGTGCGATGCACGGCGCCGAGCAGGCAGGGGGACGGGGCGCCCCTCAGAAGGCCGGGACGATCGCGCCCTGGTACTTCTCCTGGATGAATCGCTTCACCTCGGGCGTGTGCAGCGCCTTCACCAGCTTCTGGATGCTGGGGTCGCTCGCACGGTCGCGGCGGGCGGCCACCAGGTTGGCGTACGGCGAATCGCCCGACTCGATGAACAGCGCGTCCTTCACCGGGTTCAGCTTGGCCTCGATGGCGTAGTTGGTGTTGATGAGCGCCAGGTCCACGTCGTCCAGCGCGCGGGGCAGCAGGGCGGCCTCCAGCTCGCGGAACTTGAGCTTCTTCGTGTTCTTGACGATGTCGATGGGCGTGGACGTGATGACGCGCGGGTCCTTCAGCGTGATGAGCCCCTGCTTTTGCAGCAGCAGCAGGGCGCGGCCGGCGTTCGAGGGATCGTTGGGGATGGCGATGGTGGCGCCGTCCTTCAATTCGCTGACCGACTTGATCTTTTTGGAGTAGGCGCCGAAAGGCTCCACATGCACCTTGCCACCGGGCACGGCGACGATGCTGCTCTTGCGGTCCTTGTTGTAGCTGTCCAGGTAGGGCTGGTGCTGGAAGAAGTTGGCGTCCAGCTGCTTGTCCTCCACCGCCACATTGGGCTGGATGTAGTCGCTGAACTCGCGCACCTGCAGATCGACGCCCTGGGCCTTGAGCTGGGGCTTCACGAAGTTCAGGATCTCGGCGTGGGGCACGGCGGATGCCGCCACCTTGAGCACCGCGTCGGCGGCGTGGGCGCCCAAGGCCAGGGAGGCGAGAGCGATGGCGGAGAGGGCTTTCTTGAGGGACATGTCGGCTTTCAGAGTCTGGCGATCAAGCGGCAAGTCTATGGCCCCAACTCGGTGCAAGCCAGGTTTTTATTTTCATATTGATATAACGCCGCGCAACTTCATGCCGAATTCGTGATTCGGCCGTGAGTTGGGGTGTCTGGCCTCTGTACGACGCCAGCGCTTGATCTGTAAGGGGATAATGCTATTAATTTAATAGCAATACGCCGCAGCGCACCGCGATTCTCCCCGACTCGCGTGCACCCGATTGGTGCAGTCAGCTCAGCGCAGCACTTCGAGCAACCGATCCAGGCCGCCTTCGTTGATCGCTACCTTGGCCTGCGCCCGCACCGCCGGCTTGGCGTGGTAGGCGACCGAGAGGCCGGCCACGCCCATCATGGGCAGGTCGTTGGCGCCATCGCCCACGGCGATGGCCTGCGCCGGGTCGATGCCCATCAGCGAGGCCACTTCCAGCAGCGTGCGGCGCTTTTCCGCGCCGTCGCAGATGTCACCCCAGGGCTGGTCCAGCATGCGGCCGGTGAGTTGGCCGTTCTCCACTTCCAGCCGGTTGGATCGGGCCAGGTCGATGCCCAGGCGCGCCTTCACCCGGTCGGCGAAGAAGGTGAAGCCGCCGGAGACCAGCAGCGTGGTCAGCCCGGCGGCCTTGGCGGCGGCCACCAGTTCCTGCGCGCCGGGGTTGAGGCGCAGGCGCTCGGTGAACACCTGCTCCATGTGCTGCACCGTCACGCCCTTGAGCAGCGCCACGCGCTGGCGCAGGCTTTCCTTGTAGTCGGTGATGAGCCCCTGCATGGCCGCCTCGGTGATGGCGGCCACTTCGGCCTTGCGGCCCGCGGCGTCGGCGATCTCGTCCACGCATTCGATGTTGATCAGCGTGGAGTCCATGTCGAAAGCGATGAGCTTGTAGTGCGACAAGGGGTGCAGGGAGGCGTTGGCCTGCACGACGAGACCTGGGGCGAATTCGGTGGCGGCGTTCATGGGAGGGAGGATGGATGGGACCGCGCCGATTATCCCCGCCGCCCGGTCCCAGGGAGGCTCTGCACGAATCGAGCGAAAAGTGGGCGCTGCGGATCGGGAAGGGCTGCAGGGCGCAAACCGCAGCCATGCCAGGGCTATGGCGAGGATTTGCAACGCCGCAGACTGCCCGAATCCGCCGATGCACACGGCGCGGTGATTCGTGCAGAGGTTCCCTCGCTACTGGGGCACCAGGCCGGCCGCCTTCACCAGTTCGGAGTGCACCCTGATCTCGCTCGCGATGCTGTCCTTCAGCTGCTGGCCGGTGCTGGGGGCGGGTTCCATGCCGCTGGCCTGCAGCTTGGCGACCGTATCGCCCGCCAGCGCCGCATGGGCGGCGCGCTGCAGGCGGTCGATGATGGGCTGAGGCGTCTTCGCCGGCGCGAACAGGCCCACCCAGGCCGACAGTTCCACCTGCTGCACGCCGCTCTCGGCCATGGTGGGCACCTGCGGCAGCACGGGCGAGCGCCCGGGGCTCATCAGCGCCAGCGCCTGCAGCTTGCCGGCCTGGATGTGGGGCAGCACCTCGGGCAGCACGGCGAACATCATGTCCACGGTGCCGGCCAGCGTGTCGTTGACGGCGGGAGCTCCGCCCTTGTAGGGCACGTGCAGCAGGTCGGCACGGGTGCGGGTGCCGAACATCAGCGCCGCCAGATGCTGGGGGCTGCCGTCGCCGGACGACGCATAGGTCAGCTGCCCCGGCGCGGCCTTGGCGGCGGCCAGCACGGCGGCCACGGTGGGGAAGCGCTTGCCGTCCTTCACCACCAGCACCATGGGCTGGTTCACCAGCCGGGTGATGGGCACGAAGTCCGTCTGCGGGTCGTAGGGCAGGGTCTTGAAGATGCTCTTGTTCGTGGTGAGGAACGAGGCCGGCGACACCATCAGCGTGTAGCCGTCGGGCGCGGCCCGGGCCACCAGCGGCGTGCCGATCTGCCCGGACGCGCCGGCCTTGTTGTCCACCACGAAGGGCTGGCCCAGCTCGGCCGCCATCTGGGTGGTGACCGTACGCGCGATCATGTCGGCACTGCCGCCGGCGGGCAGCGCCACGATCACCTTGACGGGGCGGTCGGGGTAGCCGGCCTCGGCCTGCGCGGCACTGCTGGCAAGCAATGCGGCAAAAGTGCCCAAGGCGCAGGGCAGGGCAAAGGCGAGGGCGCGGACGGTGCGCGGCAGGGGCATGGCGGTTCCTTGAAGCGTCGGATTGAAGCTGATGCTTCGGCCAAGCAAGTCCTGCACCCAAGGTGTGTCATGCTATTGATTCAATAGCATGGCACCTTGATGAATCAACCGCCGCAGCGCACTTCAGCCCTGACCGCGGCGTGGCCTGCGGCGCGCCGCCCAGGCGGCCGATGCAGCCACGCCCACGCCCGGCAGAGCCAGCGCGGGAACGCCGAGCACCGGTACGGCCGTGGCCGAGGGCGCCGGCGAGGACTCGGCGCAGAGGCTCGGGCTTTGCGGTGCCAGTTCGCTGGGGCCGTCCCAGGCGCCTGGGTAGGTCGTCACACCGCCGTTCTGGCTTGCGATGAAGCTGCTGTCGCCAGTGAAGATGGGATTGTTCCCGTTGATCTGCCATGTCACGGTGTTGAAGGGCCCGAAATTCTGCGTCCAGTAGGCGCCTTGCGGCCCGGTCGCCGGGTTCGCCGAGAGGTTCGAGAAAACGCTGGTCAGGGCGCCGTTCCCACTGGTGGTGATGGCGCCTGTCGCGGTGGTCGCGGGCGCGGTTGCCAGGTTCTGGACAAATAGGTAATCCTGTCCTCCACCGCCGAAGCTCCAGCGGATGCATCGCAGATGGCTGGCGTTCCAGGTCTGGTTGTCTCCCGTGTTGCCGCCGTTGTCCGCTTCGATGGTCACCAGATACGAGACCAGCCCTGGATAGCTGGACGTGCTGACGAACCCCAGGTAGCTGAAGCGGTAGGGCGCGGCCACGCTGGCATCGCCGTGGGCCAACGCGAAGGCGGCTAGGGCGGCCGCGAGGGCGCGGTGGAGCGGACGGGTTGGCGATGGGCGTCGTGGTGGGTGTGGCATGGGTTTTCGGTGCGGGTGGGCTGGTGCAAGGCGTGTCATTGCGCCCGGACGCGGCGAGCGCGGCGGCGCGATGCCAGCGCGGCCGATGCCGCCAGCCCCCCGCCCAGCAGCGCCAGTGCCGGGGCGCCGAGCACGGGAACGGGCTTGGCGACAGGCGATGCAGCGGGCTGCGCGCAGGTGCCGGTGTCCAGCGCACCCAGTGCGGTCGGCCCTGACCACGCGCTCGCAGCGACGGGCACCTCCCCAGCCAGGCCGCTGATTTCCTGGCCGTTGTACCGGAAGATGGGGCTGAGCGTGTTGATCCACCAATGGACCTCGGTGGGAGGCGGCAGGTTGAAGGCGGCGTAGGAGCCCGGCGGGCCGGTCACAGGGGTGGCGGTGATCTGGGAGAACATGCTCGTCAGCGCCCCCGAGGCGTCGGTGGACGCCATGCCTGTCGCGGTGGAGGGCGGAGCGGTCGTCAGGTTCTGCACGAACACGCGGTCCCCGTCGGCGCCGAAGTACCACACGATGCAGCGCAGGTGGCTGGCATTCCACGTCTGGTTGGCCGCCGAACTGCCGCCGTTGTCCATCGCCAGCGCGACGAGGTAGGCGGTGTCCGGGTCAACCCCAGAGATGCCGGATGCAGTCACCGTGCCGGTGTACCTGATGAGATAGGGCGCTGCCAGCGTGGCGCTGCCATGGGCAAGCGCCAGGGCCGCGCAGGCGGCCGTGGCTGCGCGGCGGAGTGCGCGAGCGCTTCGGGCGCGGTGTCCTGGCGGTGGATTCGGGTCGGGTCGCTGCATGGTTCCTCCAATGACAGGCATTGTGGAAACCAAGGTGTGCACCGGTATTGGATGGATCGGACACGCCGACTGCTGCGCCGGTCAATGGCGGCCAGCGCCCACCCGGCATGCCCTGCGGGCTCATCGGTTGAGGTGAAGGGCTCAGCTGAGCAGCGCCAGCGGCCGGTGCGCCCCGGCGCGCAGGCGGCCCGCCAGCGTGGCGCGAGCGGTGCCGCGCGGCTCGTTGCCGAAGGCGGCCGGCGTCCAGCCCACGAAGCGCTGGAAGTCGCGGATGGCGTGCGACTGGTCGGTGTAGAGCAGCAGGGCCTGCTCCGCCTCGTGCTCCGGTGCCGTTGCCGGGCGCTGCCGGCTCAGCGCGGCGGCCAGGCGCAATGCGCGGTACTTCATGGCCAGGATCTTGGGCGACATGCCGTGGCTCTCCTCGGTGATGCGACGCAGCTGACGCGCGCCCACGCCCAGGTGCGCCGAAAGTTCGTCGAGCGACAGGCTGGCCGAGCCTTCCAGCCAATGATCCACGCTCTGCAACTGCTGCAGGCGCTGCGGGCCGGGCGCGGCCAGGGCGGCCGACACGAAGGCCTCGACCGCGCCGGTGTGGCGCCCGTCGAGCGGCAGGCCGTGCAACTGGGCCAGCAGCCGGTCCACGGCAGCGGCGCCCCACAGCCCGTCGGCGGCAAACAGGCGGTCGGCGCATTCATCACCCGGCACGCGCACCAGCGACTGCCACCCGGCGGGCAACAGCCCGATGGTGAGCAGGCACAGGCCCGGCCCGAAGGCCATGCGGTAGGCGGTGCGCGTGGGGCCGATCAGCGCCACCGGCGGGGCGGGCACGGGCGGGGCGTCGCCGAACTGGTAGCTGCAATCGCCCGCGAGCCGGATGTGCAGGTTGGGCAGCATGGCGGGCAGCACCTCCATCCGCGGGCAGTCCACCCCGTGCACCACGGCGTGCATGGTGAGCAGCGGCCGCAGGCGCGGCGTGGGCGGGTAGTAGTCCAGGCGCATGGCAGCGGCAGTATCGCGGGCAAAGCGCCATGGTGAAAAGGGCGAGCGCCGCCGTATTGGATGAAACGGACATTCGCCGCCGCGCCGCATCCGCTGCGTGCGCTGCGCCGCTTCCAGGGCCAAATCGGCCTCCAGCGCTGGTGGAGTCGGCGCAGGGTGCTATGCTTTTTCTAGCGCGGCCAACGGCTGCCCCAGGCTGCGCAGCACGTCGCGCACCAACTGGGCCCGGTCCTTGGGCTCGGGCAGTTCGCGCTCGATGCGCAGCTTCTCGTTGCCCGCCAGCTTGATGTGCTTGTTCTTCTGGATCAGGTGGATGATGGCCATCGGGTCCACCGGCGGCTGCGGCTTGAAGGTGATGGTGATGACGCCGGGAGCAGCGTCCACCTTCACCACGCCGTAGGGCTGCGACAGCACGCGCAGGCGGTGCACGTCGATCAGCGTCTGCGCCTGTGGCGGCAGCTTGCCGAAACGGTCCACCAGCTCTTCCAGCAGTGCGTCGATCTGGTCGCTGGTCCGGGCGGTGGCGAGCTTCTTGTAGAACGACAGGCGCAGGTGCACGTCGCCGCAATAGTCATCGGGCAGCAGTGCCGGCGCGTGCAGGTTGATGTCGGTGGTGACCGAGAGCGGGCTGAGCAGATCGGGCTCCTTGCCCGCCTTCAGCGAACGCACGGCCTCGCTCAGCATCTCGTTGTAGAGCTGGAAGCCCACTTCCAGCATGTTGCCGCTCTGGTTCTCGCCCAGCACCTCGCCCGCGCCGCGGATCTCCAGGTCGTGCATGGCGAGGTAGAAGCCCGAGCCCAGTTCCTCCATCTGCTGGATGGCATCCAGCCGTTGGGCGGCCTGCTTGGTCAGACCTTCGACGTCCGGCACCATCAGGTAGGCGTACGCCTGATGGTGGCTGCGGCCCACGCGGCCGCGCAGCTGGTGCAGCTGCGCCAGGCCGAACTTGTCGGCGCGGCTCATGATGATGGTGTTGGCCGTGGGCACGTCGATGCCGGTCTCGATGATGGTCGAGCACAGCAGGATGTTGTAGCGCTGCGCCACGAAGTCGCGCATCACCTTCTCCAGCTCGCGCTCGGGCATCTGGCCGTGGGCGACGGCGATGCGCGCCTCGGGCAGGATTTCTTCCAGCTTCTGGCGGCGGTTCTCGATGGTCTCGACTTCGTTGTGCAGGAAGTAGCACTGCCCGCCGCGCTTCAATTCGCGCAGCACGGCCTCGCGGATCACGCCCGTGCCCTCGGTGCGCACGAAGGTCTTGATGGCCAGGCGCCGTTGCGGCGCGGTGGCGATCACGCTGAGATCGCGCAGGCCCTCCAGCGCCATGCCCAGCGTGCGCGGGATGGGCGTGGCGGTGAGCGTGAGCACGTCCACCTCGGCGCGCAGCGCCTTCATCTGCTCCTTGTGGCGCACGCCGAAGCGGTGTTCCTCGTCGATGATGAGCAGGCCCAGGTTGTGGAACTTCGTCGATTCGCTGAGCAGCTTGTGCGTGCCCACCACGATGTCGACCGTGCCGTCGCCGATGCCCTTGATGGCGGCGGTGATCTCCTTGCCCGAGCGGAAGCGCGAGACCTCGGCGATCTTCACGGGCCACTTGGAGAAGCGGTCCACCAGCGTCTGGTAGTGCTGCTCGGCCAGCAGCGTGGTCGGCGCGAGGAAGGCCACCTGCTTGCCGCCCGTGACGGCCACGAACGCCGCGCGCAGGGCGACCTCGGTCTTGCCAAAGCCCACGTCGCCACACACCAGCCGGTCCATGGGCTGGGGCGAGATCATGTCCTGGATGACGGCGTGGATGGCGGCGTTCTGGTCGGCCGTCTCCTCGAAGCCGAAGTCATTGGCGAACTGCTCGTAGTCCTGCGGGCTGTAGCGGAAGGCGTGGCCCTGGCGCGCCGCGCGGCGGGCGTAAATGTTGAGCAGCTCGGCGGCGGAATCGCGCACCTGGCTGGCCGCCTTGCGCTTGGCCTTTTCCCACTGGCCGCTGCCCAGCTTGTGCAGCGGCGCCTCGTCGGCCGATACGCCCGTATAGCGGCTGATGAGCTGCAGCTGGCTCACCGGCACGTAGAGCACGGCCTTGTCGGCGTATTCGAGGTGCAAGAACTCCTGCATCGCTGGCGTGCCATCGGGGTTCTTCTGGCCCACGTCCATGTGGATCAGGCCCCGGTAGCGGCCGATGCCGTGCGCGCTGTGCACCACCGGGTCGCCCAGGGTCAGCTCCGACAGGTCCTTGATGAGCGCCTCGACATCGCTCACCTGCTCCTGCTTCTTGCGGCGGCGCGTGGTGGCGCCGGCGGCGAAGAGTTCGGTTTCGGTGACGAAGTCGATGCCTTCTTCCAGCCAGGCGAAGCCCGTGGCCAGCGCTGCGGTGGCGATGCCGACCTTCTCATCGCCCTGGCCCTGGAATTCGGCCAGCGAATCGAACGCCGGCGGGTTCACGCCCGAGGCGCGCAGGAAGTCCAGCAGGCTCTCGCGCCGGCCATCGCTTTCGGCCAGCAGCAGCACGCGGTGCTGCGTGTTGCGGATGTGGCCGTGCAGGCGCGCAAGCGGGTCTTCCGCGCCACGCACCACCGACAGATCGCCCAGCTTCTGGAAGTGCGGGTTGTCCGCCACGTCGTCCACGCCCGGCCGCAGCGACAGCTGCGCGTGCGAATTGGCGCGGGTGTAGAACTGCTCGATGCCCAGGAACAGCGACTCCGGCGGCAGCGCCGGGCGGTCCGGGTCGCCCTGCACCAGGCGGTAGCGCTCCTTGGTGTCCTGCCAGAAACGCTGGAAGGCGGGCTCCAGGTCGCCGTGCAGCACCACGGTGGCGTCATCCCCAAGGTAATCGAACACGGTGGCCGTTTCCTCGAAGAAGAGCGGCAGGTAGTACTCGATACCGGCGGTGGCCACGCCATTGCCCATGTCCTTGTAGATGCGGCTCTTGGTGGGGTCGCCCTCCAGCAGCTCGCGCCAGCGGCTGCGGAACTTGGCCCGCGCCGCGTCGTCCATGGGGAATTCGCGGCCCGGCAGCAGGCGCACCTCCGGCACGGGGTAGAGGCTGCGCTGGGTGTCGGGGTCGAAGGTGCGGATGGAGTCGATCTCGTCGTCGAACAGATCCACCCGGTAGGGCACGGGCGAGCCCATGGGGAAGAGGTCGATCAGGCCGCCGCGCACCGCGTATTCGCCCGGGCTCACCACCTGCGATACGTGGCTGTAGCCGGCCAGGGTGAGCTGGGCGCGGAATTTCGCCTCGTCCAGCTTCTGCTTGACCTTGAAGTGAAAGGTGTAGGCCGCCAGGAACGAAGGCGGCGCGACCCGGTAGAGCGCGGTGGTGGCGGGCACCAGCACCACGTCGGCGCCCGTGTCCTTGTCCTTCTGGCTGATGCGCCAGAGCGTGGCCAGGCGCTCGCTGATGAGATCCTGGTGGGGCGAGAACGTGTCGTAGGGCAGCGTCTCCCAGTCGGGGAACAGCGCGCAACGCAGCCCCGGCGCGAAGAACGCCATCTCGTCGATGAGGCGCTGCGCGTCGGTGGCGTCGGCGGTGACGATGGCCACCGTGCGGCGCTCGGCCTTCTCGCGCTCGCCCAGGCGGGCCAGCAGCAGGGCATCGGCGCTGCCCACGGGGCGGGGCAGGGTGAATCGTTTACCGGGGGAGAGTTTGGGCAGGTCCATGCGGAGTGGGGGCTGGGGCCGTGGGCGCCGGGGCGCGAGGATGCACCGTGGGCGGCGCGGCGGCCATCGCAAGATTCTAGGGACTGTCGGCATGCACGGCCGCCACGTGGACATCGGCGCCGTTGCACGGCGCGGAACGGGTGAATGCCGGGCAGGCTGTGCTCCCTTCCCATATGGGTGCGGTGCGCGCCGCTGCAACGGGCGGCGGCTCGTAGAATCCGCGCCTCATGACCCTCGCTGCTCCGCTCGCCTTCACCCCCACCGCGCCCTTGGGCGCCACGGGCCGCTTCTGGGCGGTGCTGCCTTGCGCCGGCGTGGGCGCACGGGCCGTGGCAGGCGGGGTTGCGGCCGGGGGCAGCGCGCCGTTGCCCAAGCAGTACCAGCCGGTGGCGGGCCATCCGCTGGTGATGCACACCCTGGCGGCCTTTGCCGGCGTGGGACGGCTGCTGGGCACCTTGGTGGCCGTGGCGCCGGGCGACACCTTCTTCGAGAACCATGCCCACGGCTTGACCACCTTCTTCGTGCTGCCCTGCGGCGGCGCCACCCGGGCCGACACCGTGCGTGCCAGCCTGCAGGCGCTGCGGGAACGCGGCGCGGGCGACGACGACTGGGTACTGGTGCACGATGCCGCCCGCTGCCTGATCACCACCGCGCAGATCGACGCGCTGATCGATGCCTGCGCCACGGACGCGGTGGGCGGCCTGCTGGCCCACAAGCTGGCCGATACGCTCAAGACCGCGAGCGAAGGCCCTGGCGGCGTGCGCGTGGCCAGCACGGTCGACCGCAGTGACAAGTGGCTGGCTCAGACGCCGCAGATGTTCCGCCTGGCGCCGCTGCTGCAAGCGCTCGAGCAATTCGGCGCGCAGGCCACCGACGAGGCCAGCGCCATGGAGGCCATGGGCCTGCACCCGCGCCTGGTGCCTGGCGGGGCGCAGAACTTCAAGGTGACGTATCCGGACGACTTCGCGCTCGCCGCCGCGGTGCTGGCCCAGCGCATGCACGGCGCCACGCTGGAGCGCTTCGGCGGCCAGCGCGGCGAGGCGTCGGCGGTGCCGGCGCGCACCATTTTCTGAACGGGCCGCCGCCGGCTGCCGGCCGTGCCCGAACTCATCGAAGAGGACACACATGGATCTGCGAATTGGCGAAGGCTGGGACGTCCACGCCCTGGTGCCCGGGCGAAAGCTCATCATCGGCGGCGTGGAGATCCCGCACACCCTGGGTTTGCTCGGGCATTCCGACGCCGACGTGCTGCTGCACGCCATCACCGACGCGCTGCTGGGCGCCGCGGCGCTGGGCGACATCGGCAGCCACTTCCCGGACACCGACCCTGAATTCAAGGGTGCCGATTCGGTCGCGCTGCTGGTGGAGGCCGCCCGCCGCGTGCGCGCGCGGGGCTGGGAGATCGGCAACATCGACAGCACCGTGATCGCCCAGGCCCCCCGCCTGGCGCCGCACATTCCCGGCATGCGCGCGCGCATCTGCGCGGCGCTGGGGCTGCGGGACGATCAGGTCAACATCAAGGCCAAGACGGCCGAGCGGCTGGGGCCGGTGGGGCAGGGCCTGGCCATCGAAGCACGGGCGGCCACGCTGCTGGCACGCCAGACCCGGCCTGCCGGCTGAGCCAGCGCCGGTCGGGCCGGGCCTGCCGCGCAGGCGCGCGGCCTGGGACGGCGCCCGGGGCACGGGCGGCGGGGTCAGGTCAGCGGGCCGACGTCGGTCTCGCGCGGCGGCAGGTGCCGCTTGATCTGCGGGCGCTGCAGGCGCTGCTTGGGGTCCTTGCCGGCGGGCAGCTCGGCCCGCTGCAGCTGGATGTGCGCCACCAGCCCGCCCGAGGACGAATTGGCGAGCGCGAAGATGCCGCCCATGCGCTGCACGGTCTTGTCCACGATGGACAGGCCCAGCCCCGCACCCGCGGCGGCCGTGCGGGCGGTGTCGCCCCGAAAGAATGGCTTGGTGAGGCTGGCCAACTGCTCGGGCGGCACGCCGCTGCCATGGTCGCGCATCTTGACCAGCACCCATTTCTCGCGGCCCTTGGCGGCGATGTCCACGGTGGTGGTGCCCGTGTCGGCAGACTTGCCGTAGCGCCGGGCGTTCTCCAGCAGGTTGGAGATGACGCGCGCCAGTTCCACCTCGTCGGCCATCACGTTGAGGTCTTCCGGCACGTTCATGGTGATCTGCAGTTCGCGGTGGTTCTGTACCGCGTACACGCAGGACGACACCACCCCGTGCAGGTTCACCGGCACGAGGGTGACGTGCTCGGGCCGGGCGTAGTCGAGGAATTTGTCGATGGTGGCGTCGAGCTGCACGATGTCGGCCACCATGTGCTCGCGGGCGACGTCGTCGGTCACGCTCATTTCCGTCTCGAGCCGCAGGCGGGCGAGCGGGGTGCGCAGGTCGTGCGAAATGCCGGCCAGCATCACGGCGCGGTCCTGCTCCAGCTTGGCGAGCTTTTGCGCCATGCGGTTGAAGCCGATGTTCACCTCGCGGATCTCGCTGGTCACCACTTCCTCGTCGAGCTGGCTGGCGGCGAAGTCGCCGTCGCGCACGCGGTTGGCGGCGTACGACAGCTGCTTGAGCGGCCGGTTGATGAGGCGGGCGATGGCGGCGGCACCCGCCAACGACAGCGCGCCGGCCGTGATCAGCCAGATCAGCCAGGTCTTGCCGCCGGCGGCGCTCAGGCGCGAGCGGTCCATCAGCAGCCAGTTCGGGTCGCCGTTGATGGTGAAGCCCACCCAGAGGCCGGCCTCGCCGTTCACGTTGTTGGCCACGATGGTGCCGGGCCCCAGGCGCAGCGTCAGCTCCTCGGTCAGGCGCGCGCCCAGTGCGGTCGGGTCGAGCAGCTCGAAATGGTCGCCGGGTTCGCGCGGCAGGATGCGCACGCCCTCCTGGTCGGCCATGGTCTTGATGAGCGATACCCGGGCGATGGCGTCGGCGTGCACCAGCGCGGCTCGGCTCAGGTTGACGAGCGAGGCGATCTGCTGGGCCGTCTGCAAGGTGCGCGGCTCGAACTCGAGCGCACGCAGCGTCTGCAGCCACGCCAGGATGCTGCCCACCAGCAGCAGGGCGAGCAGGAAGAACGTACGCCAGAAGAGGTTCAGGCCGACGCGGCCACGTGACACGCGGGGCGTGGGCGGCGTGTCGAGCGGGGCCGGGCTGGTGGCATCCGAGGATGCGTCGTAGGAAGCGCTCATGCGGTGGGGTGGGAGAGGGCGGGCGCCGCAACCGCCGCCGGCGCCGCCAGCGGAGAGGGCCGTGCGGCCGGCGCCCGGTCAGGCTAGTTGGCGCCGTCCGGCACGAACACGTAACCCACGCCCCAGACGGTCTGGATGTAGCGCGGCGCGGCGGCGTCCACTTCCACCAGCTTGCGCAGGCGGGAGACCTGCACGTCGAGGCTGCGGTCGAAGGGCTCGAACTCGCGGCCGCGGGCCAGCAGCGCCAGCTTCTCGCGCGACAGCGGCTGGCGCGGGTGGCGCACCAGTGCCTTGAGCATCGCGAATTCGCCGGTGGTGAGCGGCAGCTCCTCGCCGTTGCGCTGCAGTGCCCGGGTGCCGAGGTCGAACGTGAAGGGGCCGAAGGTGACGACCTCGTTCTCGCCCGATGGGGCGCCGGGCGCTTCCTGCGGGGGGCGGCGGCGCAGCACCGCGTGGATGCGGGCCAGCAGCTCGCGGGGGTTGAAGGGCTTGCCCAGGTAGTCGTCCGCGCCCACTTCCAGGCCGACGATGCGGTCCACGTCCTCGCCCTTGGCCGTCAGCATGATGATGGGCGTGCGGTCGTTCGCGGCGCGCAGGCGGCGGCAGATGGACAGACCGTCTTCACCCGGCATCATCAGGTCCAGCACGATGAGATCGACGGTCTCGCGCAGCAGGATGCGGTTCAGCGCCTTGCCGTCTTCGGCCACCATGACCTCGAAGCCCTCCTGCGTCAGATAGCGGCGCAGCAGATCGCGGATGCGCGCGTCGTCGTCCACCACGAGAACTTTGTCGGTACGGTTGGTTGTTGTGGCCATTTCTTTCCCAGGTCCTATTTGTAACAGAGCCAATTCTGACCATGTTGGAGACCAAAGTTCACGTTTTTGGCCACACCATGACCAACTGTTACAAGTCTTGCCCCGCCATGCAGCGGCATCGGAATACGTTGACAAACCGGCCGGCCAAACCCGCTTATGGTGGCGCCACCTGGCTCGCGTGGAGCCGCCAACCTGAATGGAAAGCGTTCGATGAAACTGAAAAACACTCGCAAATTCATAGCAGCAAGCGCCCTGTTTGCCTGCGCTGGAACCGCTTTTGCCCAAGGAATCAACCCGGTGCCCGAGAATGTGCTGCAGCTGTCGGCGACCGGCTCGGTGGAGGTGCAGCAGGACGTGCTGGTGATGACACTGGGCACCACCAAGGAGGGCACGGATGCGAACGCGGTGCAGACACAGTTGCGCCAGGCCATCGACAGCGCCTTGACAGAAGCCAAGCGAGACGCAAAGCCCCAACAGCTGGACGTGCGCACGGGCACCTTCGGCCTCTACCCGCGCTATGGCAAGGACGGCAAGGTCAACGGCTGGCAGGGCCGGGCGGAACTGGTGCTGCAGGGGCGCGACTTCCCGCGCATCACGTCCACGGCGGCGCGCATCCAGACGCTCTCGATCTCGCAGGTCGGCTTCGATCTGTCGCGCGAGGCCCGCGCCAAGGTGGAAGGCGAGGCGCAGACCCGCGCCATCGAGGCGTTCAAGACCCGGGCCACCGAACTCGCGCGCGGCTTCGGTTTCAACGGCTACACGCTGCGCGAAGTGGCGGTGAACAACAACGAGATGATTCCGGGCCCGCGCATGCCGATGATGGCCAAGGCGGCGTCGGTCACGCTGATGGGCGCGGAGGACAGCGGCATCCCGGCCGAGGCCGGCAAGGCGCAGGTGGTCGTCAACGTGTCGGGCTCGGTGCAGTTGCGCTGAACAGGCGACGCCCCACCACGGTGGCCGCTCCTGCCCCGGCCAGGTCGGCACGGGGCAGGTTTTGCAACGGTTTTCGGCCTCTGGCGCTTGATGGATCAGCGTGGGGTGCTATAAAAAAAGTAGCGAAGAGCCGTTGCCGGCCCGACCGCGGCCTACTGCGCCGACCAAGCCCCATCCATGGCCCACGCCACGCCGCGCACGTTGGCAGCGGCGGGCGTGCAGAAGAACACCGCCAGCTCGCCCAGCTCTTCGGGCGTGGTGAACTGCATCGAGGGCTCTTTCTCGCCCAGCAGCAGCTTCTTGGCTTCCTCGTTCGAGATGCCGTGCTCCGCCGCCTTGGCATCGACCTGTTTTTGCACCAGCGGCGTCAGCACCCAGCCGGGGCAGATGGCGTTGCAGGTGACGCCTGAGGTGGCGTTCTCCAGCGCGGTCACCTTCGTCAGCCCGACGAGGCCGTGCTTGGCCGCCACGTAGGCCGACTTCTGCGCCGAGCCGACCAGCCCGTGCACCGAGGCGATGTTGATGATGCGGCCCCAATTGGCCGCCCGCATGGCGGGCAGCGCCAACCGCGTGGTGTGGAAGGCGCTGGTGAGGTTGATGGCGATGATGGCGTCCCACTTCTCGGCGGGGAAGTCCTGCACGCTCGCCACGTGCTGGATGCCGGCGTTGTTGACCACGATGTCCACGCGCCCGAACTGACTTGCGCTGTACTTCATCATGTCCTCGATGTCGGCGGCCCGGCTCATGTCCGCGCCGTGGTAGGCCACGCGGGCACCGGCCGCTTCGCCGGCGGCCAGCACCTCGGCGCGCGGCCCGTCGACGTCGCCGAAACCGTTGATGACCACGTTGGCCCCCTGACGCGCCAGCGCCTTGGCGATGCCCAGTCCAATGCCACTGGTGGAGCCCGTGACGAGGGCGGTTTTGCCGTTCAGCATGAGAGTCGCTTTCCAATGAATTAGGATGGCCGCCAGCATATCAAGCGCCGCTGGCGCCTTCCTTTTTCGCGCAGTTCCTTGCCATGACCGAACCCACGCTGAACCATGTCCATTGCCCGGGCGTGTCCGCCGCTGCCGCAGCGGGCGCACCCACCACCGCTGGCGAAGGGCACCGCATGGCGTACTGGGAGTGGAACGGCACCGGCGACGCGGCCCACCCCCATGTGGTGGTCTGCGTGCATGGCCTGTCGCGCCAGGGGCGCGACTTCGACGTGCTGGCGCGGCGCCTGAGCCGGCACGCCCGCGTCATCTGCCCCGACGTGGCGGGCCGCGGCCACAGCGACTGGCTGGCCGACCCCGCGGGCTACCAGGTGCCCGTGTATGCCGGCGACATGCTGGCGCTGCTGGCGCAGGTGCATGCGCGGGCGCCCGTCGGAACGCTGGACTGGGTGGGCACCAGCATGGGCGGGCTGATCGGCATGGCGGTGTGCGGGCAGCCCGGGCTGCCGCTGCCCGTGCCGGTGCGGCGGCTGGTGCTCAACGACGTGGGCCCGGTCATCGAGTGGCAGGCGCTGCAGCGCATCGGCAGCTACCTGGGGCGACCGGTGCGGTTCGACTCGGAGCAGCAGGCGGCGGACGCGCTGTGGTCCATCTCGCGCAGCTTCGGTCCGCACACGCCCGCGCAGTGGCTGGCGCTCTCGCGGGCCATGCTGCGCCCGCATGGGCAGGGCGGTTTCACGCTGCATTACGACCCGGCCATCGCGCTGCCGTTTCGCGCCGTGACCGAAGAAGCCGCCCGCGCGGGCGAGGCGCTGCTCTGGCAGCTCTACGACCAGATCGCGGCCCAGGTGCTGCTGCTGCGGGGCGCCGAGTCCGACCTGCTGTCGCCCACCACGGCCGCCGCGATGGCGCGGCGCGGCCCGCATGCCCGGTGCATCGAATTCGCGGGCGTGGGCCACGCGCCCACACTGGTGGCCGATGACCAGGTGCAGGCCGTCGCGCGGTTTCTGGAGATCGAGGTGGGCCCCGAAGACGAAGGTGGGCAGGCATGAAGAGCAGCACCATCGGCCAGCCCGTGCCCGGCGCCGGCCACCCCGGCCCGCGCACCGAAGGCGTGCCGCAACTCATCGCCGCGACCGCGCAGGCGCTGCCCGGCCAGGCGGACGCGCTGGCCCGCGCCCGCGCCTTCGCCGAGCCGCTGCTGACCGGCGAGACGCTGGAGACGGGCGAGAACACGCTTGAGCATGCGGACGCCGTCGCCGCCATCCTGAAAGGCATCGGCGGCTCGGAGGCGATGCAGGCGGCCAGCTACCTGGTGCACGCCTCATCGCACCTCAACAAGCCCGAGGAAGTGATCAGCAAGGCCTTCGGCGAGCACTTCGCGGCGCTGGCCGTGGAAACCACCAAACTCATGCGCGTGCAGCAGCAGGCTCGCGACGCGCAGCTGGCGGGCACCCTGGTCGACGACCCGGTCGTGCAGACCGAGAACGTGCGCAAGATGCTGCTCGCTTTTTCACGCGATCTGCGCGTGGTGATGCTGCGCCTGGCCTCGCGCCTGCAGACGCTGCGCTACTACGCGGCCAGCAAGCGCCCGGTGTCGCCCGGCATCGCCCGCGAGGCGCTGCAGGTGTTCGCCCCGCTGGCCAACCGGCTCGGCATCTGGCAGATGAAGTGGGAGCTGGAAGACCTGTCGTTCCGTTTCCTCGAACCCGAGACCTACAAGCAGATTGCCCGCCTGCTGGACGAGAAGCGCGCCGAACGCGAGCTCTACATGGAGCAGCTGCGCGGCCGCGTGGAGTCGGAACTGCGTGCGCGCAGCATCAGCGCCAGCGTGCAGGGCCGGCCCAAGCACATCTACAGCATCGTCAAGAAGATGCGAGGCAAGGCGCTCGACTTCGACCAGGTGTTCGACATCCGGGCGCTGCGCGTGGTGGTGCCCACCGTCAAGGACTGCTATGCGGCGCTGTCCTGGGTGCACCAACAGTTTCGCCCGCTCGAAGCGGAGTTCGACGACTACATCGCCCGCCCCAAGCCCAACGGCTACCAGTCGCTGCACACGGTGGTGCGCGACGAGACAGGCAAGCCGATCGAGATCCAGATACGCACCCAGGCCATGCACGACCATGCCGAACACGGCGTGGCCGCGCACTGGGCCTACAAGGAGGCCGGCACCAAGGGCTATGCCGGCGTGTCGGCCAGCGGCGAGTACGACGCGAAGATCGCCGTGCTGCGCCAGCTGCTGGCGTGGGAGCGCGACCTCGTCGGCTCCGCCCGGCACAGCGGCCTTTTCGAAGACCGCATCTACGTGCTGACGCCCGAGGCCGCCGTGATCGAACTGCCCCAGGGCGCCACGCCGGTGGACTTCGCCTACACGGTGCACACCAGCCTCGGCCACCGCTGCCGGGGCGCCCGTGTCGACGGAGTGATGGTGCCGCTCAACACGCCGCTGCAGAACGGCCAGACGGTGGAGATCACCACCGTGAAGGAGGGGCGCCCCTCGCGGGACTGGCTCAATGCCGAGCTGGGCTACCTCATCAGCCACCGCGCCAAGGCCAAGGTGCGCGCCTGGTTCAACGCCCAGGCCACGCACGAGACGGTGGCGCGGGGGCGCGAGGCCGTCGAAAAGCTGCTGCAGCGCGAAGGCCGCACCGCCATGAAGCTGGACGACCTGGCCGTGCAGCTGGGCTTCAAGACGGCCGACGCGCTCTTCGAGGTGGTGGGCAAGGACGAGTTCTCGCTGCGCACCATCGAGACCCTGCTGCGGCCGCCGGAGCCTGCCGCCCCGATCGACGACTATTCGCCGGTCAAGAAGGCGCGGGCACCCGACCCCAGCGGCAAGGGTGGCGTGTTGGTGGTCGGCATCGATTCGCTGATGACGCAGTTGGCCAAATGCTGCAAACCGGCGCCGCCCGACGCCATCCGCGGCTTCGTCACGCGGGGCAAGGGCGTGAGCGTGCACCGCGCCGACTGCAGCAACTTCCGCGAGATGGCCGCCCAGAACGGCGAGCGCGTGATCGAGGTGGCGTGGGGTCGACCCAAGACATCGGCGGCACTGGCAGCGCAGGCCGCCGTGTACCCGGTGGACGTATCGGTGGAAGCCTCCGACCGCCAGGGGCTGCTGCGCGACATCTCCGAAGTCTTTGCGCGCGAGAAGACCAACGTCATCGGCGTGCAGACCCAATCCGTCAAAGGTACCGCCTGGATGACCTTCACCGTCGAGGTGGCCGACTCCGGCCGGCTGGGCAAGGTCCTGTCCATCGTCGCCATGGTGCCGGGCGTGCGTTCAGCACGGCGTCGATGACGAGCGGCGCCCCCCGGCCGACGAACATGCCGCGCATCGCTGGAAAGAAAGAATGCGGCGGGTTTTTCTGGCGGGCTGTTTTTTACTGCTAGAATCGCATTCTCGAATACAAACAGGCGCGTAGCTCAGCTGGTTAGAGCACCACCTTGACATGGTGGGGGTCGTTGGTTCGAGTCCAATCGCGCCTACCAACTAACCATTGGTACAAAGCCTCCCAGGTCCATGACCTGGGAGGCTTTTTCTTTTTGGGCTGCTTTGCCGGCGGGTGGTGGCACGGTGGGTGTGGGAGTTCCGCGGTAGTTTGGGCGTGCGCCTCACCCATCATCCGGAAGTCTGAGCCGCGCGCCGCGGCTGACGCACCTGTCCCAAGCCGGGCGGTTCGGCCGAGGCCGCGAAAATGACTTGCCCCGGCGCTCAGAAATACTGTAAATTTAACCAGTATTCACGGAGCCCCATGATGCAGCCATCTTTTGACGTCCCCTACCGAGTCGCCCTGTGCGACGCCCCGTCCTCGCTGCCTGGCGAAGCCAAGCTCGCCGCCGAGGCGCGCTATGCGCGTGAACTCGAACGGCTTCTGGGCGGCCCGTATGAAGTCACCGCCGCATTCGATGTCATGTGCGGCGTGGAGCATGCCGACACGGTGTCGGAAATCGAAAAGGCGGTGGTCCTGCAGTGGCAGCGCGCTGCTTCCACAGCCCGCGATCGTGCGCTCTCGCTCATCGGCGAAGCGGAAGAGGCGTATTTCGAAGTGCGCCTGAACTGATGGACTATTTCGCCATCGCTGGGTGGGGTGCCTTCGCGGCATGGCTCTCGCAAAGTCGCCACGCGTCCTGCCGGCGTTGGGCGTGCGTGGTCGGGCTGCTTGGGCAGCCCTATGGGTTCTACGTGGCGTGGCAGGGGGCGCAGTGGGGTCTGGCGAGCGTGTGTGTTCTCTATTCGCTTGCCTGGTTGAAAGGCTTTTGGGTGCACTGGCTTGCATCCGAGCCGGCCGGCACGCTGGGCACGGTCCAGCTTACGCCGGGACGGGGGTCCTGAGCAGCTACTGACATGACGCTCGCGCCGGTCCGGGTGGGTCGGTTCGGGGTGGATGGTGGTGCAGGGGGACAGCCGTGGCTTGCAGGCAGGCAGCCATCTGTCTGACGCCGGTGCCGGGTGCGAAAGGCGGAATGTCGGCTGGTCACCATCCAACCTTCAGGAGCCACACCATGGACACCACCAAGGACAGAGAAACCGGCCGGCCCGACCTGCCATCCCATACACGGCGTACACCGCCGGGGCAAGACCGGCGGCGGGCCGCATGGATCATCCTGGCCATCATTGCAGCAGCGGTGGTGATCGGCATGGCCATGGGCGCTTTCCAGTCGGGTACCGAGACGGTCCAAGGGCGAGCCGCTGGCAGCGCCAGCGCGCCCACAACGGCAGTCGCATCCCCAGCTGGCCAAGGCAGCGTGTGAAGGGCCTGCCGCGGCTAGGTCGGCCCGGCAGACTGCATCACGCGCCCGGCAGTTGAAGTCCTACACCCTTGGGGCGACGAGGACCACAGTTCGACCGCTGCCGCAGCCTTAGCTTCAAGTCCTCAACTTTCAAGGAGACTTTCTCATGGTCAACAAGCAACTTCTCGCCGCCCTGTGCGCTTCCGGTGCCTTGATGTTCGGCCCGGCAATGGCTCAATCGGGCGGCGGCGCCGGCGCCGGCATGGGTGGCGGCGCAGGCAGCACCGCTGGCAGCGCAGGCTCTTCGTCGTCCATGAGCGGCACCAACTCGTCCTCCGGGCAAGGCGCGGCAGCCGGCACGCATGGCTCCGGCACCCACAGCGGCACGGGCGCAAAGAGCGGCATGGATCACTCCAAGTCGGGCAGCAAGGCCACCGGCTCCGACAAGACCCGCGTGAATCCTGGTACTGGTGACCGTGCATCGGCGACGATGCCTTCCACCCAGACCGGCAGCGCCGCCAACGGCGGCAAGGACGGCAAGTAAGCCCACTTCGTCCCGCGGGCAAAGCGAGGCGACGGCGGCCGCGCATGGAGTGCGCGCTGGATATCGTGAAGAGAAGGTGCAGGGAGATCCTGCACCTTTTTTTTATGGTGGGCCTGAAGGACGCGGGAAGCTCGGCCTTGTAGGCAGGCAGGCAGGCAGGCAGGCGGGCGGGCAGGCAAGCGGGCCGGCGGGCCGGCGAGCGAGCCCGGGCCCTACGGGGTTTCGTGCGCAGCCGCCAAGTCGCCCGCTGCATAGGGCGCGATGCTCCAAGCCAGGAGCACGCTGGGCTCGAGGCCGCTAGCGGATGCCTCCGTTCAAGAAAGCGCGGCCCACCCAAGGGTCGGACCGGCCGCTCCAAAAAGAAACCCGCCACGAGGGGCGGGTCAACTTGCGAAAGTCGCAAGGGAGGGAGGTGTCGAGGGGGTATCGACACAACAAAGCTTGCTGGATTCGCCTCAGCAGGTAGCGTAGGACGAAGTGCCATCGTTTTGGAAGCCGTTCACCTGCGGCTTCTGCAACGCCAAGTGCTCCCATCACCAAAAGCATGTGTCTGACACGCCGCAGGAAAGCCCTTCGGTAACTTCGTGTGTGATCTGCATGGCTTGTTTGCCGTGTTCACCCGGGAGGACTGCATGCGACATTCGGTAGAGCAAGTGATACCTGGCCACCCTGCTGGCCCGGCCCGCGCCGAGGATGGCCTGGGCGACGTGCGCGTGTTCTGGCTTGCGGCGGCCATCGCCATCCTGGCGGTGGTCGTGGTGGTGGCTTTCAAGATGAATGGCCGGGACGTGCGGGCCGCGCTGTTCGGCAATATGTCGACGTGGAGCCAGCCAGTGCGTTCGCAGTCTTCTACGCTTACCAGCAGCGCGGGGCCCGAGCATTCCTTCCAACTGGAAAAGACCACCACGCAACTGGCCCGCTGAGCGGTGCGGGACACTGGGGCTGGCACAGAGCAGCTGGTTCCCCCGGTTCGACGTGGTGGAGCGGGGGCGGAGAATACGCCGAAGCCGTATCCGGAGCGGCCGGCCTCACATTCGGCAGGCCTCTGCCGTAGGCCGTGCGAACGATTCCGGTTCGATGCGAAGAGGGTCGACGAAGGAGCCAACGCGGCGTCCGCGCCTGTTGCAAGGCCACAACTCTGTCCGAAGCCGTTTTGCGGCCAGCAGAGTCCATGGCTTCACATGGCAATCAGCCCCAGGTTGAGGGGCGGAGCATTTCTAAGACTTCAGCCCTTGCGGCGCAGGCGTGCGATGCCGAACAGGCCCAGCAGCTAGGCCATGAGGATCAGTCCCCGCTCGGAGGCCGTGGGGACCGACGCCGGCGAGGAGACGACCGGAGGCTGGGTCGCGGCGTAGCTCACGGGCGAGTTGAATCCCGTGCTGCGGGACGTGTCGCCACCCGGAGTCGCCGCCACCAGGCAGGTATCGGCGACGCCGCTGTTGCCCGTACCCGTGGTCTGGCAGCCGGAGTTGTGGAAGCCCGCGCCGCTGGTGCCGCTCAAGGTCACGGCATTGAAGCGGTCCGCGGTGGTGTGCGGTGCCGAGCCGGTGGTCCACTGCACTGCCTGCATGTTGATGCCGGTGATGTTGCCGGAGGCATCGGTGGTGACGCGCAGTGAATTCAGCCGGGCATTTGTGTCGGTTGAAGCGACCGTGTCCAGGCCGCTGGTGAAGCTGTAGGACGTGACGGTGGAGCCGATTTCCACACTGGTGGCGCTGGCCGGGAGCGCGCCCGACGTGGTGAACGTGCCCGAGACGTTTTGCGTGGTCAGAAAATTCGCGCAGGTGCTCGCGGGCGACGTCGTGCAGATGGTGTAGTTCTGGACGGTCCCGTAATTCCCCGTGCTGCTCACGGTCACCGTGGCGCCGAACGACGTACCCGCGGCGATTGCCGCCACGAATCCGAATAGCATTCGTTTCACACTACCTCCAATTGTTAGCAAATTGTTGCTGCTGCTAGTGTAATAGCACGCCCATTTGCTGGCGTCTTCTCCGCGCGACACCTCTGCCCGATCCATCAATAAGCGGCACCGGGTTTGTGCTCGGCGGCCTTTGGGGGACTTCCTCCGAACTGCGCCCTCAGCCGTCGCGCCGCTCCCGCGAACACCAGCACGTCCACCCCCACCGCGACAAAGGTGCAGCCCAGGTCGAGGTAGCGCTGCGCGAGCGCAGGGTCGGAGGTCAGCGTGCCCGCGGCCTTGCCGCTCGCGACGATGATGCGCATGGCATCCTCGATCGCGGCCTGCACCTCGGGGTGTCCGGGATTGCCGCGGTGGCCCATGGATGCGGCGAGGTCCGCTGGCCCGATGAAGACGCCGTGCACCCCCTCCACCGCGCAGATCGCGGGCAGGTTGCGCAGCGCGGTCACCGTTTCGGCCTGCACGAGCAGGCAGACCTCGTCGTCCGCCACGGCCAAGTAGTCGGCGCGGCCACTCCACTGCGACACGCGCGCCACGGCGCTGCCCACGCCCCGGATGCCGCGCGGCGGGTACTGCGTGGCGGCGGCAATGGCGCGGGCCTGCTCGGGCGTGTCCACCATGGGCACGAGCAGCGTGCGCGCGCCGATGTCCAGCATCTGCTTGATGAGGGCGGTGCTGCCCTCGGCGATGCGCACCACGGGCTGCGAGGGGTAGGGCGCCACCGCCTGCAGCGCGCCCAGCGTGCTGCGCAGGTCGTTGGGCGCATGTTCGCCGTCGATCAGCAGCCAGTCGTAGCCGGTGGTGGCGGCCGCTTCGGCCAGGTAGGGGTCGGCCATGGAGAGCCAAAGGCCGATCTGAGGGCGTCGTGCGGCAAGGGCTGCCTTGAAGGGGTTGTGCGCGGGCATGTCTTTCGTGCTTTCTGAAAATGCCATTGGGAAAGAAAAAGCGGTGCCGGGCAAGTCAGTCCAGCCCACCCTGGCACACATACTTGGTGTGCAGATAGTCCTCCAGCCCGTGGGTCGATCCCTCGCGCCCATAGCCCGACTCCTTCACGCCCCCGAAGGGCGCCGCCTCCGCCGCCAGCGCCCCCTCGTTCACCCCCACGATGCCCGTC
>Ga0308171_1001316_pt1 | contig 34671 bp, 37 predicted proteins | sample PhyGR1_FD_202135 | JGI IMG/M metagenome (GOLD analysis project Ga0308171, IMG submission 202135) | Phyllosphere microbial communities from UC Gill Tract Community Farm, Albany, California, United States - DLSLSG.R1 | ecosystem: Host-associated > Plants > Phyllosphere > Unclassified | place: USA...
TGCCTTTCAGCCGCTCGATGAGGTTGGAACGGGAGACGCCCAGCGTGTCTGCGACGGCCTTCATCGCGAACCGTCCTTCGGCAACAAGATCGGCCGCGATATCCGTTTTTTTGAGTCCGCTTTGGAAAGGGCTTCGCGGAGGATTTCGACCTCCATCGTCTTGCGACCGAGCATGCGCTCCAACTCCCGGACGCGATCCTCCAGTTTCTTCACTTCCGAATTTCCGACAACCGGCTCGTCAGAATCCACGGCTGCAGCACCTCCCTCGCTCAAGAGCCTGCGCCACCGATAAAGCAAATTGGGCGCGACGCCATGACGGCGAGCGGTCGAAGATACCGTCTCGCCGGGTTCGAAACTCTGCTCAATGATTGTCAGCTTTTGCTCGGTTGTCCACCGCCTGCGGCGAACATCACCCGTCAGCAATTCAACGTGTCGATAGTCGTTAGCCATAAGCCTATACCCAAGCCTGTGCTTGAGCCTTTCTGCTTATGCCGACTGTCCGGTCGAAATGGGGGGCAGTTCAGAGCGTCGCGACAGCGTCTGCAACGATATCCGCTTTAGCAGTCCATCGCCGATACAATGTCGCTTTCGATACCCCCGCCCGAGTAGCCACATCTGTCATCGTCAGACCGTTGTAATTCTTTTCTGCAAGCAGTTCGAGCGCCGCCTCGATGATGGCGTCGTCACGGCTTTTGTCCTGAGTTCGTCGATATGTAGACACCGTCGGCGAGGTGCGAACCATAGCCGCCGGTCTCAGCCATAACCAGCCCGGCGATACTCAAAAACTGGCAGAGGCACTGATCGACTTCGCTCACGCCCCCAATCCGCCGGTCCGCCTGCCGCTCGGTAGTGATACCGTCGCAGCGATCCAAAAGAAGCATGCACAGGACGGCGCCATCCTCTCCGAATGGCGCACCGTCTCGGTGTCGACCGACTTCGCCGTTGACTAATGACGACGCTCGTCTGGTTAAACTTCGTCCAATGGTAGGCCGCTTTCGGGCCTCCCATCGCCTTGATGAGCTTCGCACTTACGACCAATATGTTATAAATTCGGCGAAGTGGTTGGTTAGAAAGAATCTCCCGCCCAATCTTCATGGCCGTGCCGTATGCGGATGACGAATACGCTCCCGTCTTCAATGATGCGGTACACGACAGGGTGAGCCTTGAAAGGATGGATCCTGACAGGAGGAGAAATCTCATGGCGTTCGCGTGCCATTCTTGGGTTGGTGGCGATGAGTTCGAGCAAGGCAAAAAGCTCATCGTGATATTGTCTGGCGACTAGTGCTCCGAAGATGCGGATGCCTTCTTCTGCAATGGAAATAATATCCTCTTCCGCTTGGACAGATAGGCTAAATGGCATTAAGCGCGTCCGCGGCTGATGTCAGCTCGAGAAGTGGCTAAAGCAAACAACTCTTCCGTTGAACGGCTCCCAACTCCGCTTCTGATCCCGTCGTCGACAAATCGCTGCATCTCGGCAATCTTATCCGTACGCGCTTGGTCTCTGCGGATCAGGTCCCGGACATAATCGCTCGGATTCGAGTATCGACCAGTCTTGGCCTGTGCTTCAACCCAATCTTTCATGGGGTCTGGCAGGGATACATTCATCGTCGCCATTCGAGTCTCCTTAATGCCTCAAAACACTCGCTGATGGCAAAGTTTGTCAAACTAATGATGAGGTCGCAATTACAGCTCTTGAAAGGAAACGAACCAATGACCCGTAAATAGGTCGGTTCATAACAAAGCTTATGCCACATTGTCTTGGTCGTGGCCGGGTTGGCTTGAGAATTTGACGTCTGGTGCCGCCGATTAGTCCTCGCGTCGGAGCGCGTTGTTCGCAACAACACCATCGACCTGATATTCGAGATAGCACCAGCCGATGCCTGCGATGTTTCGGAAACGGGCCGTGACGAGCGAGCTAATGAGGATGCCAGGAAAGCCTACGTGGTTTTCCGTTAACGCGCCCGCCTTGACGCCGACGGCATCGTTTGGCTCGGCAACGCGCACGATTTGCATCCAGAGCACCGCGCTGATCGGTCCGTCCTCGTTGCCGTCAATGACGTGATTGAGCGCCTGCCGACGCGTCCCGATTGTCAAAGCGCGATAGCCTTCTAGGAAACGGCGCAACGCCTCCTGCCCCCGAAAATCGCCTCTGGGTTATCGAAGCCTAGCGTTTCGACAAGGAATCCCCAAAGGCGTGAAGCGGCACACGCTTTGGTGCTTGTATAGATATCTACTCTCCGCGCGACGAGGCTACAAGTTTAGTATCTGTCGTGAGGCGGGATACCCTGATTGTTCAAGCGCTCTGATCAGTCAAGGTTGCTAATGCAACCAGCGCTCCTCTCGTCTCGATACAAACCGATGCGATGTGCAAATTCTATCGCGTGTTCACTCGGTTGCCTTTGGAGCCGCCTTGCGAGATAGCCACCATTGAACGCATCAGCAGCGCCTGTTGTGTCAACAGGCTTTTCGACTTTCATCTCAGAGATCGGGCCGGCTTTGCCATCCGCAGAAAACTTGGCGGGAGCCGCAGAGCATTTGACCATAACCTCCCGGAAGCCCGACTGATAAAGCCTCGCCGCGACATCTTCCGGCGTCGAATCTCAAAAAAGGCCTGCTCATCCTCGAAGGTTGGCAGAACAATGTCAGCCAAGCTGTAGGTTTCGGCAAATGCCGCTTTCGCGGCCTCCTGCGTCTCCCACAATCTCGAACGATAGTTTGGATCGAACGCGACGATCGCTCCTCTTCGCTCCGATAGGGAGAGGGTATCGAAAAGCACTTTGCGATGCTCGGCGGAGAGCACCGCCAGCGTTATTCCGGAGAAATAGATCAGGTCCCGATTGCTAAGGCTTGCCGTGAGCTTTTCAACGTCGGAGGCGAGCTGGCAGGCAGCGGATTGGCTTCGTCAGTAGTCGAAGCTGCGCTCATAACCATCCAGGGTGATGGCATAGATGCCCGGCCTCAGCCCTGCGAGGATTGGACTGTTCGCGATGCCGATTCTGTTGTCTGCGAGAAATGCTATCTGACGCCGCGAAAACGGATCGCCGCCGATGGTGGAAACAAAATCGAGGATACTGTCCTCAGGCAACACACCACGCATTGTCTAAAGCGTATTGAATGTATCTCCGGCAAACGCGGACTTCCACTGATCCGGGCCTGTGCTTGAAAGCTCGATCATGCACTCGCCCACACAGGCTATGCTGAGGCTTTTTCTTGTCATGGGCAGCTTTCTAAAACAATGCTCAGGCGTCGAACGCCAGTTGGACCTTTAACGTTTTCTCGGGGTTGCGCTCGATGAGATCGAACGCGGCGCGCGCATCTTCGGCGGCGAAAGTCTGGGTGATCATGTCAGAAGGCTTCAACTTGCCGGCTTCCAGCCACTCGACAACCTCGGGAATGAAGCGGCGATTGAGCCGGGAACCGACGAGGGTCAGCTCTTTGCGGACGATCTCCTGCTGGCTGACATTGCATGGCGCGGCGGAAAAGCCGAGCAGACCGATCCGTCCCGCAGGCCCCGCGATACCGCAAGCTTCATCCAGCAGCGCTGGGATCCCCGCGCCATCGATGACAACGGATGGCCCGAGACCGTCCATTTCACCTGCCACGGCCTCGGCTACGGACTTCAGCTTCGAATTGATGACAGCGTCGGCGCCGAATTCCCGCACACGATCTAGCCGCTTTTCGTCGATGTCGGCGATTATGCAGCGCGCGCCGCGCATCTTTGCGACCTGCAGCACGGTGATCCCGACTGTGCCCGCGCCATAGATCATGACGGTATCATCAGCCGTGCAACCGGTGCGCCAGAGGACATTGGCAGCCACCGCAAGCGGCTCGGCGAGCGCGGCCACGTCGAAGCCCAGGGAGGAGGAAATCTTGACGGCATTTTCCTGCGGAATCACAGCAGTCGAGCGGAACCCGCCATCGCGATGAACTCCAATGACCTGCAGATTGGCGCAGACGTTCGAACGTCCAATGCGGCATGGATGGCAGTACCCGCACGATATGACGGGATCTGCTACAACATGATCGCCAACCGAAAGCCCTGAGACACCGGAACCCAGCGCGGTGACGATTCCGGCAAACTCGTGACCGATGATACGCGGATAGGTGACAAACGGGTTCGACCCATGGAGGATATGTATGTCGGAGCCACAAATACCGGCACGCATGACCTGAATTGCAATTTCACCCTCCGATGGAGGAACAACCTCGCGCTGATCGATCGCCAGCTTGTGCGGTTCGAGTACCGATATCGTAACCATTTTGTCTCCAGAGTTTATGCCGCCGGCGGCGGTGCCCGAACGCGGTCAGCCACGTCCGGAATTCAGCCGGCAAATATCTGTTTCAGATGCGCGTCCACCTTCCCGCGCCAATCGTGACTTTCTTCCAGCTCAGGCGGAAAAAGACCGGGGACGGCGAAGAGGGACGCCGAGGACCCTTCACCAGCCAGCGCCGCCTGCCGCACTTCCTGGCCGCGCGGATCGTCGATCTTTTCAAATCGCGTGACATAGGCCATCCAGAGCGCAGTGACATAGGCGAATTGGTCGCCATCGCTGCCGGCGGCAAGAGCGTCGACGGCGGCAGCGAAAATCCGCTGTGGCAGCTTCTGCGTTCCGTCCATGGCGATCTGCGCGGTCCGATGAGCGATCTCGGGATTGGCGAAGCGGGCAATCAGCTCCTCCATGTAGCTGTCCACGTCGATGCCGGGAACCGGATCGAGGGTGAGTTTCGCCGCCTGCATGTGGCGGCGCACGATCTCCCGGTATTCAGGCACAGCCATGACGTCGCGAACATATTCGAGCCCGCGGAGCTGCCCGAGATAGGCGATCATCGAGTGCGAGCCGTTGAGCAGACGCAGCTTCATCTTCTCATAGGGTTCGACCGCGCTGACGAACAGCGCTCCGCCTGCATCCCAAGCGGGTCGCCCGGAAACAAAATCGTCCTCGATAATCCACTGCCTGAAAGGCTCCGTCTCAAGCGCCAACTCATCCCAGACGCCAAGCGCTTCAGTTGCACGCTCTCGGACTTCCTGTGTTGCTGCAGGGACGATCCGGTCGACCATGCTCGATGGAAAGCACCCTTCCTCCTCGATCCACTTGGCGAGGTGCGCGTCGCGACGGTACGCCATTTCGAGGACCAGCCGTCGAACGACATGGCCGTTGCGTGGCAGGTTGTCACAGCAAAGGACTGTATAGGGTTGGTGGCCTGCAGCCCGCCGGCGTGCAAGACCCTCCGTGAGATAGCCGATCACGCCGACAGGGCTTTCAGGATCGACCAGATCATGGGCAACCGCGGAATGTGCGGTATCGAGACTTCCCGTCTTCGGATCGAGGCCATACGCCTTCTCGCTCACCGTTAACGTCACGACTCGGATTGCCGGATCCGAAAGCTTCAAAAGCACCGCCTCCCCGTTTTCGGCTGCAGCAATCGCGCCGATGGTCGAGCCGACAAGCTTTATCTTGACGGCAGACTGGTCGCGTATCGTCACGGAGTGCAGGTAGTCCTGGTCCTTTAAGGAATTGACGATGTCCTTGGAACGAAGGCTCACACTGATGATACCCCAGTCCCCGAACACGCTGGCCAAGGCATCATCCGTATAAACGGCCTGATGGGCTCGATGGAACGCGCCCACACCGATATGCACGATTCCCGGCTTCAGTGACCGGCGATCGTAGCCTGGGAGTTCGACATCTTCCGATAAAGGTGATTCTGCGTTCAATCGGTTCACGGTCATGCCAATCCATAGATGGTGTGCGACAAGGTCCGCTCAATGCCGCGCAATTCCGCGAGCCCCTTGAGCCTGCCTACCGCAGGGTAGCCGGGTTGTGCACCTCGCGTAAGGTCCGCCAGGATTTCCTGACCGTGATCAGGCCGCATGAATATCTGATGGTCGCTCCGTCCTTCCGCCTTGCGACGCTTCTCCTCGGCGACGATCTCCGCAATGACCGCCACCATATCCGTATTACCTTCGAGATGTTCGTCTTCGAAGAAGGAGCACGGCGTCTGCTCTTCCTCGCGGCGGACGTTTCGAAGATGGAAGAAGTGGATCTTCGGCGCTATGCGACGGAGCATGGCAGGCAGATCATTGTCCGGCCGTACGCCCAGCGAGCCGGTGCAGAAAGTCACGCCATTCGCCATGCTGTCGACCCCGCGCAGGACTTCCAAATAATCCGCTTCGGTCGACAATATGCGCGGCAGGCCGAGCAGTGGCCACGGCGGATCATCGCCATGGGCACAAAGGCGCATGCCCAGTTTTTCGGCCACCGGCACGACTTCAGAGAGGAAGTGGATGAGATTTTTCCGCAACGTGCCGGCATCGATAGCGGCGTAGCGGGCAAGTGCTTCCCTGAGTTCGCCGATGCTGTAGCCATCCGTAGAACCGGGAAGACCGGCACCGATATTGCGCGACAATGCCGCTTTCTTTTCATCCGACATGCCGCGGAAACGCGCGTCGGCCTGCTCAACGACCTCTGCGGAATACTCGCCCTTTGCGCCGGGACGCTGAATCATATGAAGATCGAAGGCCACGAAGTCGATCAGGTCGAAACGCATCGCGCGCGCGCCGATCGGCGTTTCCCAGCGCAGATCGGTGCGCGTCCAGTCGAGGACCGGCATGAAGTTGTAGCAAACGGTGGAGATGCCAGCCTTGGCCAGCACACGGAGGCTCTGCTGCCAGGCTGCGATGTGTGCCTTCCAGTCGCCCGTCATGGTCTTGATGCTTTCCGAAACCGGGATACTTTCAACAAGCTCCCATTCGAGGCCCCCGGCACGAACCTCCCTCTGCCGCTTCTCAACCTCTTCGATGGTCCATGCGGTTCCCGTCGGTACATGATGCAGCGAACTTACGATGCCCTGCGCTCCTGCCTGGGCTGCCTCGCGCACGCTTACCTTGTCAACCGGCCCAAACCAGCGCCATGTATGTCTCATACCTTACCTCTTGAAATTGTGCCGGTTTCCAGTGAAATGCCTTGCCCGTGATCGCTTTCGTCCGGCGCGCCCACGAGCGCAACCGCCCTTGCGGGAGAGCCGGAGCCGCCTTCGATCGGAAGGGGCATTGCGGTAAGGAAGCAGTAAGGAGGCAGCTGACCGAGATTGGCGAAATTTTCGCCAACCAGAATATCGGCTCCGAGCAATGTGTTGTGGGCCGGGAAATCCGTACTTCCGTCATGATCTATCGAAAGGCAGTCCGAACCAACGATCCGAACGCCTCTGTCACGCAGCAGTTCACTGGCTTCTTTCGACAGACCCGGCCAGTCACTGAGGAAACGTCCGTGCTGTGATGCATCGGCCCAGAAGCGATCCCAACCGAAATGGAAGAACACGGCATCGCCGGCCTGGATTTGTCCGTGACTTTCCTCGAAGACCTGAATTCGTGCCACGCCGACGGCTTCGCAAGGCCGCGCATCCAGGGCGCTGATGGTCGCCATGCGGCCAAAGAATTGTCGGGGCGCGATCTCGGCGATCGAACTTCCACTTTTGACAAAATGCAGCGGCGCATCGAAATGCGTGCCGGAATGTTCGCTGAGGCAGAGAGAATGATTGCAGGCGACATCGCCGTTGTCATAGCTTTCGATGACCTCCTGGCAGAAGCGGGGATGCGTCGGCCATACGGGCATATCCGCCTTCATCGGATGCGTCAGATCGACGAAGGTAAACCGCTCTTCACTGAACAGGGCTGTAATTCTGCTGATGTCCGCCATTTCAGGCCGCCCTCGGCCGCGGCACGATGGCGACGATCAGGATGATCAGCGCACCGGTGAGCACGAAGCGGACGCCTGCCTGCATCTGGAATGTGTTCAGCATCGTCGCCATCAGATTGAAGAACAAAGCAGCGCCCCAGATTCCGACGGCATTGGCCTGGCCACCTGCCACGCTGGTGCCGCCAAGAACCACAACAGCGATCGATTCCAGCAGATAGACGTCACCCATGTTGAGCGCCGCGCCACCGGAAAATCCGGAGAGAAGATAGCCGGCAAGGCCCGAGGCCACGCCACACAGGCAATAGGCGATCAGCCTGACACGCCCGGCCGAGATCCCGGCAAGCTTTGCCGCCGGTTCACTCTGTCCAACGGCGAGCAGACGTCTACCCCATACACCGCGCGAAAGAACAGCCATCGTTGCAAGCGTCAGCAGCATCACGGCGAATGGCATGAATGGAACGCCGCCTATCCGCCACAGCGTGAAGGCCGACAGCATCGCCGGGGGCTTAAGTGTCACTTCGCCACCAAAATTGAAGGCGAAGGACTGGAAGACGAAGCTCCAGGCAAGTGTCGCGATGATCGGCGGCAGGCGAAGAAACATAATGGCGAGAAAATTCAGCAGGCCGGCGAGAGCGCCGACGGCGACAGCAGCCGCAAGTCCGGCGAACAGCATGCCGTCATGTCCCTTCATAACGGTCATCGAGACATAGGCAGCGAGCGTTAGCACAGAGGGAACGGACAGGTCGATATTGCCCGGCCCGGATGCGATGACGAGCATCTGCCCGGTTCCGACTAGCACGCTGAACGCACCGAATGTCAAAGCAGCCGTTAGGGTTGCCTCGGCGCTGTCGAAGCCTGCATAAGCTGTTGTTGCTATCCACATCGCAAAGGCAACGATGAAGCCGTAGGTCCAGGGTGCAAGCGAGAGGCGACGGTTCATGACTTTTTCTCCGATAGCAGTACGCGGCCAGCCAGCACAAGGAAAAGAATGCCGCCCTGCGCTCCTATCTGCCAGGTTGGAGGCACCTGCAGGAAGCTGAGCAGTGAGCCGGCAAGCGAAAGTGTCAGGGCGCCGATTACGGTACCGACCGGCGAAACGATGCCGCCATTGAACGAGCCACCACCTAAGATAACCGCGCCGACACCCAGAAGCGTGTAGGCCGGAGCAACATTCGGATCGCCCGCCGTGGTGAGCCCGGTGAGCGTGATGCCGGACAGGCAGGCGAGAAGGCCGGCCGCTGCATAGACCATCACCCTGATGCGTGTGGTCGACCAGCTAGCTCTCTCGATGGCGCGCGGATTGGAGCCCGCGCCGCGAAGGATGGCGCCGTAGGAGGATCGTGTGATGACGAAGTGGCCTAGTATGGCGGCAAAGATTGCTAGCAGGATCGGCAGCGGTACAAACGGTGGCCGCCAGTTCATGAAGCCTGCAAGCCAGCCTGGCGCCGCACCACCGGGCGAAGGCAAGATGATGATAGCCGTGCCCAGCCAGATGAATGACATGCCGAGTGTGACGATGATCGAAGGAAGCTGGCGGGCCTGGATGAGCAGTCCCACCCCTGCATAGACGACGATCGCAACAAGATAGAGGGCGATCGCCAGTAATGGGTTTGTCCCGAGGTGGAGCGCCGTGATACAGGTGATAAGCCCGACAAAGGCGCCGTTCGAAAGATCAATGTCGCCGAGCATGATGATCAGCATTTGCGCCAGCGCGGCGAGAACAAGCGGCGTTGCCAGTTTGAACAGCAAGGTAAAACCGAAATAGCTCATGGCCGTCGGCCGGATCCAGAAGATGACGGCAAGCATCAGGACAAGAGCTACAGCCGGCAATCCCACCTGTAGACTTGTGGAAAGCCACGCCGGTCGGGCATTTGATGTCGGTCTGATCATGACATCAGCCATTTGTGCCTCCAAACGATGCTTCCAGAATGTGAGCGTGATCAATCTGATTGCCCTGAATTTCTTCGACGGCCCTACCCTCGCGGAAGACATAGAGACGGTCGCAATTGTTTAGTTCTTCCATCTCGGTCGTGTACCAGACAAATGTCCGCCCCTGCTCGGCTTCAGAGCGTATCAACTGATAGACCTCCTGCTTCGTACCCACGTCGACACCGCGCATGGGGTCGTCGAGAAAGATGATCTTTGCATCCGAAGCGAGCGCCCTCGCAAAAAGCACCTTCTGCTGATTACCGCCGCTGAGCGACAGGATAGGGGTATCAATCGAGGGTGCCTTGACCTTCAGCCTCGCCGACCAGCTGGAGGCCAGCAATCTTGCCGCATCGGCCGACACGAAGCCAGCGCGCTGCAGTGCATTCAGGCTGCGGATTGTCAGGTTATCCGCAATGGACCAGAGGCCGAACACGCCTTCAAGTCCGCGGTCGCCTGCAACATAGGCAGCCGGCGTCTTTCGAGCTTTGCTGATTGAGGTGAAGATGAGTTTCAGCCGCTCGCGCTGGCCGTGGCCATCAAGGCCGGCAAACCCGATGATCTCGCCGGCCGCCGCCTTAACCGGACGATCCGCTCCGTCGATACCAGGATGATCGACCTGGACAGCGCCTGTGCTGTGGGGGTGGCAATGCTCGCCGCGGCTGTGGGTTGCCTCGATACTTCCCATCAATTCCACGAGATTGGAGCGGGAAAGACCGCGCGTGCTGCGCTCGGCTATGATCCGGCCATCGACCATGACGACAGCACGATTGCAGACGGCAATGATCTCGTTCAGGCGATGGGTAATGAGAATACAGGCGACACCCCGCGCTGCGGCCGATCTGATGTAGGCAAGAAGCTGTTCGGTTGCTTGGTGACCGAGAGAGGACGTTGGTTCGTCTAGGATGACGCAGCGCACCCGAATATCGGTTTCGGTGAACCCGCGAGCAATCTCGACCATCTGGCGCGAGCCGATGGAGAGCTCCGATATCTTTGCATTCGGATCGATGCCGTGACCGGGAAATATCTCGTCCAAAGCCTCGGCAATCAACTGCCGGGCGCGACCACGCCAGCCGATACCACGCAATCCCCGGTGGATCACCCGCGTGTTCTCGGCGGCGGAGAGATTTGCGCAGAGAGACAGCTCCTGAAAGATGCAACGAAGCCCACTCGACCGAGCTTTAGATGCATTCCATGCTTCCATCTCGCTGCCCGCATAGCGGAAGCTGCCTGCCGTGCGCTGAACGGCGCCCGACAGGACATTCATCAATGTGGACTTCCCAGCCCCATTATGACCGACCAGGCCAACCACCTCTCCAGATGCGAGCCGAAAATCGACACCGCCCAGCGCATGAACGGCACCATAGCTTTTGCGCACATCGCGAACGTCGATCAGCGCATCCGCCACGGCCGTATCTGGTAATGTGGTTTGAAGGTCAGTCATGTTGAGCCTCACTTCGGAGCGGGGACGGCCGGAAGATCGGTCTTGTTGACATTTGCGTCGATAATATTGGCAACAAGATCCTGAGGATATTGCGCGTTGACCACGCCGCCCTCTGGAACCGTCTTCAGCCAGGCATCAAGATCGGGCTGGTTGATCTGCAGCAGCGGGACCTCGACGAACTTGGGCACCTTCTTGCCGGCCAAAATCTGCTGGGCGACCCAGAATGCGACCTGTGAGACGGAAGGCGTCGCACCAAGCGAGAAGGTCTCATAACCGGATGCATCATGCTCCTGCTTCCAGAGCGCCAGCTCGTCCTGCCGGTTGCCCATGACGATGATCGGCAGATCACGCTTGGCGGCCTTAAAAGCCTGCGCGGCACCATAGCCATCGCCACCCTGCGTGAGAACAGCATCCACCTTCGGCAACGACGGGAGAATGCCGGAAACTTCCTTCTGCGCCACGGTCGCAGTCCACTGACCGTATACTTCGCCGACGCTCTTGTAATCTGGATGTGCGGAAAGAGCCTTCACAACGCCGTCGTGGAGGCGTTTGTCGAAGCCGTCACCCGCCATGCCGCGAATTTCAAGGATGTTGGCCGGCTTGTCGCCCAGCTTCTGCTTGATGAAGTCAAGCTCGGCCTTTGCGTAAGAATTGAGATTATAATCGACGACATAAGCGCAAGGCTCCGTCACACCGCTGGCAAATGCCACGACGACGATACCTGCATCGCAGGCGTCCTTGATTGCGCCGTTGAGGGCCGTATCGGAGCCGGCGAGCACGATGATGGCATCATAGCCCTGAAGGATGAGGTTCTGGATTTGCGAAGCCTGCTCGGTCACTGAGTTGTTGGCGCTGACGACGGCAGTGTCTGCGATCTTGCCATCGGCCTTCGCCTTTGCTCCCATATCCTGGAAGCTCTTGATCATCACCTGGCGAAACGAGTTGCCGGCATAGGAATTGCTGAATGCGATCTTCTTTCCGCTCGTGTCACCTGCGCCAACACCGTCCTCGGCGCGCGCGGATGAGGCGATGGCCGTGCCGGCAAGCAGCGCGAGGGCAAGTGCGGCTGCCTTGTCTCTGTAATTGATCCTCATGGATGTTCTCTCCTCCAACTCCCTGTGAAAGGGCCGGCTTCTGCCGGGCCTGGGGTCGGTGGCTTTGCTCCGATGATCGACCGCGGACACTGATGCGCGCGAACCGCCAATACGGCGGCTGAAAGTCGTTCGTCGAAGGTCCTCCCGTTTCTCCCTGGATAAGACATACATACTGCCATGGTAGCATGTCAACATCCGTGATAGACTACTTGTGAGAGATGTGCGATTTGCGGATATCGGCGAGTTCGATCGCTTGAGGGGTGATGATGGCGGATAAACCTACAATGGAAGATACGATCAGTGGCAAACCAGCTTCGCCTCCCGCGACCGGCCTGGAACCCATTAATCTTCGTATGCCGATTGCACCGCAGGTCTATGAGCGTATTCGCCGTGCCATAATCACACTCGCCATACTCCCTTCTGAGGCCCTTAGTGAAAAAGAACTATCTTTGCAGCTGGGTGTCAGCCGGACACCCGTGCGCGAAGCGCTGATCCGTCTCGCCGACGAGGGCTTGATCGACATACTTCCTCAGCGTGGCAGCTTTGTCGCACCCATACGGATAAGGGATGTGGAAGAAGCTCAGTTCATCCGCGAGTCCCTGGAGGTCGCCGTGGTCGGACGGCTAGCGAGACAATGTTCTCCGCAATTCTTGATCGAGATCAAGGCGAACCTCACCCGTCAGGAACTCGCGGTATCGCAGGAAGATGGAGATCTCTTTCTGGAACTCGACGAGGCGTTCCATAGAACCTTCTGCGACGAGGCCGGCCTGTCCAAGAGCTGGCGCGTCATCCAGACCGTCAAGCTACAGATGGACCGCGTCCGCTATTTCAGCCTTCCCGACGCAAGCCACTTGCAGACGCTTCTCGCGCAGCACTGGCAGATCGTCCGCTCCATCGAGCAGAAAGAACCAGAAGCCGCACGCGCCGCCATGGCATCACATCTGCAGGAAGTGCTCGGCACCGCTCATTGGCTCAGTGTTCAGCGAGCGGATCTAGTGGAACGTTGAGATTCTAAAAGGTTAAACTCGGGCCGCAAGCTCAAAACGTCGCAATGCGGCTCGTTTCTCGCTTGATGGGATTCGAACCCATAACCAGTGAATAGAGTGATTCATAATAAGACTTATTGGCCGGCCGGATGCGCCTGGAGCGGCATCCAGTATCGGTCAGCCACTAAACGATTTACAAGTTTGCGTACTCATCTGACGGCCGGGCGATCAATCTGCGGCAAAAAATCTCACATAAACGATTATGCTATTGACATAATCGTTTATTATGGGCGATAAACGTCACCATAATCGATTATGTAATGCATTGGAGGAGCGACATTGCGTAAATCGACGATGCGCGACATCAGCCGCGCCACTGGCCTTTCGATGTTTACGGTATCTCGCGCATTAAATGAAGCCGAAGGCGTATCCGACATCAGTCGCGAGCAGGTTCAGAAGGTTGCAAAGCAACTTGGCTATATTCCCAACCGCGCGGCTCAGGAGCTTCGCAAGGTCACTCGTGATTCTGTCGCTGTCATCACAGCGAATACGTCGAACTCTTATTACCTGGACCTGATGGCCGGTATTCAGCAGGCGCTTAAGCCGTCAAACTGGACCGTGGTTGTTGGCGATGTTGCGGTTGATGGCATATATAGCCGTCTTCTCGAAGACAGGATGATACGCAGGCTTATTGAATCGCGCACCGCAGGAGTCATTTCGACGCTGACGCTTGCGCCCGAAAATACGAAGCTGTTGGAGCAATGGGGAATCCCTCTCGTATTCGTCGACTCGACTCCATCGAATGAATTTTCCCATTTCCCAAGCGTGACAACAGATAATTACAATGCAAGCCTGATGGTTGGCGAACATCTTGCCAGCCACGGCTACAAGGATTGGGCATTTTTGGCCTACCCGTCAAAATGGACGTCGCGGCTTGAACGCGAGCGCGGCATTCGGGATTCTGCAAAGATGCATGGCGCCAATATCGCTGTGCTGGAAAGCGAGAACGATCAGATTTCGGGCTATCAACGACTTGCAGCGCATTTGGATTCGTTGAAACGCCAACCGCAAGTGTTGATCGCCGGCAACAACCCCCTGCTGCTAGGGGCGCTCAACTGTATTCGCGACCGTGGCCTTCGCGTTCCATCCGATATTGCTATCGTTGCGTTCGACGAATTTGCATGGTCTGCCCTGATCGACCCTCCCATCACCGTGCTCAATGAACAAAGCGCACAGATTGGACATCGGGCGGCGATTACCCTGTCCCGGATTATCGGTGGCCAAACGAACGCCGACAAAAGCGGACAGCCTGCTCACCCTGTCTATCTGCCGGAATACAAACAACAGGTACCTCCGGATTTGACCATTCGCCGCTCATGCGGATGTCAGCCTCGGCCAACACATCAACAGGACTGAAACCAACAGCAAGATCACAGCCGAACCATCTGTTCGGATAAGCAGAAATTCCATCCTAATCGATTATGATGGATGACGGAGCCGCGGTGAGGACCGAGGTTATTAAGAAGAGGACCCGGGCGGCAGCCAGCCGATCTGGAACAAGGAGGAGAAGACTGATGAACGTAAAAATCCGCCAACGCATATTCATGGCAACATCGGCTACAGCGATGCTTGCATTATCCATGTTCTCGACGGCGGATGCCGCTGACACCAAGATCACGAAAATCGGCGTGATGGTGCAGGACATGTCAAACCCGTTTTTCGCAGCGATGAGCAAGGGCGCGACGGAAGCGGCAGCGGCCATCGGGGCGACGGTTAATGTGCAGGATGCGCAGCTTGATCTCGGCAACCAAAATACCCAGATCGATGCATTCATCCAGCAAGGCGTCAATCTGATCGTAATTTCTGCCGTCAACGAGGCCGGAATCGAACCGGCGATCGAACGTGCGAAACAAGCCGGCATCATCGTCATCGCTGTCGACACCCCGGCCCATGGCGCCGACGCGGTTGTCATGACCAATGCTGTTCAGGCAGGCGAAAAGTCTTGCGAGTACCTCTTCACCAAAATGGGTGGAAAAGGAGAAGTCCTGCTTGTGGACGGCACGCCGATCCAGACGATCATCGACCGCATTCAAGGCTGCAAGAACGTCGCGAAAAACTATCCCGGTATCAAGATTGTCGGCCAGCAGGCTTCGAAAAATGACCGCGCCAGCGGTTTGGCTGTCACCACTGACATGTTGACGGCACATCCCGATGTCAAGGGCATCTTCGGTATGAACGACCCATCCGCGCTCGGCGCCGTCCTTGCCGTTGAGCAGGCAAACGCGCAGGACCGTATCATAGTCACCGGCGTCGATGGCAGCCCTGAGGCTGTCAAGGAACTCAAGCGCAGCGGCTCTCCTTTCATCGGCTCGGCGACGCAGAACCCGGCAGAAATGGTACGTCAGTCGGTCAAGATCGCCCAAGATATCGCGGCAGGTAACCCGCCGAAGGAAAAGACCATTCTGATCCCAAGCGTCCTTGTCTCAAGAGACAACGTCAAGGACTACAAGGGCTGGTAAGCCAAGCATCAAAACGGGGCGGGTATTCGATCCGCCTCGTCTTTCCGGAGAGCGTTTCCCATGACCCTGAATGCAAACACGCCCCTGTTACAGCTCGAGGGCATCACCAAACGCTTCGGCGCCACCCTCGCGCTTAACAACGTACGGTTTGAGCTTGGAGCTGGAGAGGTCCATGCCCTTATGGGTGAAAACGGGGCGGGCAAGTCCACGCTAATGAAAATCCTTTCCGGTAGCGTACAACGCGACGCGGGAAAGATACTGCTTGATGGTAAAGAGATAGACATCCGATCTCCGCGAGATGCCGCCGCTCACGGAATTGCGATAATTCACCAGGAGCTGAATACCGTTCCCGCAATGACGGTGGCTGAAAACCTGTGCCTGGGAAACGAGCCATTAAACCGCTTTGGCTTCCTCAACAGAAAACGGGTGATTGAAGAGGCGCGCCGTAAGTTGGCGCGCATCGGGGCCCGGATCGATCCGCGACGTCCGCTTGGATCTCTGAGCGTCGGGATGCAACAGATGGTCGAGATTGCCCGCGCGGTAAGCGAGAGGGCACGAGTCCTCGTGCTGGACGAGCCGACCGCAGCGCTGTCCCGCGCGGAATCCACGCAGCTCTATGCCCTGATCAAGCAGATGCGGGCCGAAGGCGTCGGTATGGTGTACATCTCCCATCGTATGGAAGAGGTATGGCACCTTGCCGACCGGGTGACCGTCTTCCGTGACGGCACCTATGTGGGAACGGGAAAAATGGGCGAGATCACGCCCGAAATGGTCGTGAAAATGATGGTCGGGCGGGCGGTCGGCAATATCTACGATCACGTGCAGAGAACGCCCGGCGATGTCGTTTTGAACGTCACTGGCCTTACCGGACGCGACGTGGGCCCGGTCGACTTCGAGATTAGAGCGGGCGAAGTGGTCAGTATGGCGGGGCTGATCGGCTCGGGCCGGACGGAGGTGGCGCGCCTTGTCTTTGGCGCCGACCGCCGTACTGCAGGTAGCGTCACTATCGGAGGCAAGACCAGCAATCCCGGCGACCCATCCGCTGCCATCGCAGACGGCATTGGCATGGTGCCCGAAAATCGCAAGGAACAGGGCCTCTTTCTGGATCATGCAGTTGAAGCAAACATCGCCATCAGCTCGCTGGATCGCTTCGTCACTGCTGATGTCTTGCACAAGGCTAAAGCCAGGGCAGCAGTCAGGCGGCAGATGGAGCGTCTGAGGCTGAGGCTGAGCGCTATCGACCTCCCGGTCAAAGCGCTCTCAGGCGGCAATCAGCAAAAGGCAGCGCTGGCTCGATGGCTGATGCGGGAATCAAAAGTGCTTATCCTGGACGAGCCTACCCGCGGCGTCGATATCGGCGCAAAGCGTGAAATTTACGAATTGATCGACCAGCTCGCCAGGGCTGGAAAAGCGATCCTCGTCATCTCGTCCGATCTGCCGGAAGCGATTGGCATAAGCGACAGGCTTCTTGTGATGCGTTCAGGCCGGATTGTGCATGAGATGGACTGCGACATCGCCACCGAAGAAACAGTCATGACGTACGCGACCGGTACCGCCCGGAGCGCTGCAGAAAATGTGGGAGTGAAACAATGAATCGTAACGATCGGCAGCAATCTTCGCCGAATGACGAAGAGGCTCAACGGGAGCCTTTCGATTTCGCTCGCTGGTGGGATCGCGTCGGCATTCTCATAGTCCTGGTCGCGCTCGTCGTTCTCATGGCGATCATCGCGCCCAACTTTGCGCGCGTCGATAACCTGCTCAACATCGCACGTGCGATATCGGTCAACGCCATTCTCGCGGCAGGCCTCACCTTCGTGATCTTGACAGCCGGGATCGACCTCTCCGTTGGATCGATCGTCGCGGTCTCGGGCGTCACCGCGGTCATTGCCGCCATGGCCGGATTGCCGGCACCTGCGGCAGTTCTTCTCGGCATGGGAGTCGGTGCGGCTTGCGGTCTCGTGAACGGTGTACTGACGGCATATCTTGCCTTGGCGCCGTTCATCGTGACGCTTGGAACAATGACCTTTCTGCGTGGACTAGCCTATACGATCACCGATGGTCAGCCAATCGTGTCCAGCGATCTCAACTTCAAGCAGATTGGCAACGGATATCTTGCCGGCACCCCCATCCCTGTCCTCATCATGGTTGTCGTTTACATCATCGCCTGGTTCGTCCTGGAGCGGACGCGTTATGGTCGGCATATATACGCTGTCGGCGGTAATCCGGAGGCTGCAAAGCTTGCCGGCGTGCGGGTGAAGCGCATCATAACTTCGGTCTATATCATCGGTGGCGGATGCGCCGGACTTGGCGGCATAATATTTGCCGCGCGGGTGATCTCGGCCCAGCCAACTGCCGGAACCGGATATGAGCTGGACGCTATCGCGGCCGTCGTTCTGGGAGGAACCAGCCTTTCAGGTGGGCGCGGCCGCATTGTCGGAACCTTGATCGGCTCGGTTATCCTTGGGGTGCTCGCTACGGGCCTCATTCTGATGAATGTACAGTTTTTTACCCAGTTGCTTATCAAGGGTGCCGTCATCATCTTTGCCGTTGCCATCGATAGTCTGAAGCAAAAACCCTTCGTCTTTTCGACGATATTCAGAACACCGGCACAATCCAAGACTTGAAACACGACCAATCGCTCAGTGGAGACCACGCTTCGACCGAGCAAACTTACATATCCATTTTTCAGGAGCCAAACATGCACGCTGTTATCGCAATCACCGACCCATTACCGGGCGAGCGCTCGTATGAGCCGATAAGCTTTACGGTCGAAGAAGAGCTCCGGGAATCTCTATGGTGGGCGATGACTGACGACGGCAAACGTGTTTTATGCCAGCGACTTCAGGCGCACTCTGATGCTTCGCGCACAAGCTTTATAACGGTAATTTCCTTTGCCGGCGCGGTCCGCTTGACGCTTCAGGAACCGTGCTCCGATCAGACGCAGATCGAGGGTATCACCTCGCTCCCCGGGAAAGAAAGTGACTGCTTTGTGCGACTGAATACTGGTGCGTTCGATCTCGAACTGTGCTCGGGAACAGCTCAAGGTCTTGGATCGTCCAAGTGGGGTTTGCGGCACTTCCGCTCGACTGCCGACAACTTCGAACTTCTTCCGTCTGGCAATAACGCGATCGGCGGCTTCTATGGACCATTCTTCACTCCGGAGAACGGCCTCATCAATCCACCAGAGCACACTAAAGTCGAAATCGAAATCATAGAAAAAGGGCCGTTGCTGCATCACTATAGAATGCATGGAAGGATCCCGGACGGTCTGCTTGATGAGCTGAAAGGCAAGTCTTTTTCGATAGACTGGCGCTTCACATATGGAACGCCCTACTTCCAGCGTAAGTACAAGGTCGATGATTTCAGCACCGTCATCAATGGTCGCTCCGTAACCAACAAGATAACTGTCGGTGACGAATTCGAAGGCGGGCCGGGAGAATTGGTGTTCGACCGCTTCGCGGCTTACGGAGGAACAAGATACCGCGCGGGCGACCCTTATGCCGGCGAACTTGTCGCGATGGTGGCCAAGACGGTGGACGGCAGCGAAAACCAGAGCGAAAAGTTTGAAGAATTCAGAACCCAGCTCGCCGATATTGAAGCCGCCCATTGGGATCTCTACTGGAGACTTTTCTGCACTTGGGAAGGTGTTCTGAGCGTGAACGAAATTCGCAGCCGCCTATCGGAAGTCCGGGCTGCATCACACGTTAAAGCTGACCTGAATGATCGACCCTGGATTTTGACCAGCGACGCGGTCGATGTTTCAGCTGGTCCACACGAAACGATTTTTCCGGGTCCTGCAAACAAAACCGTAGAGTATCATGTCGAGAGCGGTCGATCGATGGTCTGGTGGACCTCCGCCGCGTCCGGCGCCCTCCAGATTGTTCAGCGTCGCCAATCCGGATGGGTAAACTGGGGCTCTAATAGTGAAAATGAATGCCCGGAACTACCGGTCGGGGTAGATATAAAAACAGCCTACGGGCATTTTTGGGATCGTTGGACTGCCGTGGCCGATCAGCTTGAAACTCCTCCAACCGTGTTGGTCCGTTAAATTGGAAACAACTATCACCAACGCGCGAGAATTGCCTTCTTGCGCGTTGGTGATGACTAGGCTCAGGACTCATTGCTCATAGCCAGAAGATGACGGTTGCAGCGAGAGCGACGGCGGAGAGGAAGGCCATTGAGCACCTGTCGTAGCGTGTAACGACACGCCGCCAGTCTTTGAGCCGCCCGAACATGACCTCGATCCGGTTGCGTCGTTTGTAGCGCCGCTTGTCGTATTTGATGGTCTTGTTGCGGGATTTCCGACCCGGAATGCAGGGAGTGATGCCCTTCGCCTGTAAAGCGCACGGTACCAGTCGGCATCATAGCCACGGTCGGCCAGCAGCCATTTAGCCTTGGGAAGCTCATCAAGCAAGGCGGCAGCACCGATGTAATCGCTGACCTGACCGGCCGTTATGAAGAAATTGATCGGGCGACCATTCGCATCCGTTACGGCATGAAGCTTGGTATTCATGCCGCCTTTCGTGCGTCCAATCAGGCGGCCCACGCCCCAGAAATGACTGGTGGCACAGGCCTCCATCGCGACGATGCAAGGCGACTGGTCACTCAAAAGCTGCTGCAATCGAGCCCGTGAAAGCACCCGGTTGAATAGAACCGCCCCGCCGCGATCCGTTCCACAGACTTGGAAGCTCCGCGTCGCGACGTCGATCGCAAGGATTTGCGCCTGTGTCATCTGCCTTTCCTCCATGAGCGCCACTATGGCGCTGGGCAGACATCATACTCCGATGCCCGCCGGAGGGGGCATCCACCCCATCAGTTCAGGGTAAATGCGGGGCGATCTCTTCAAAAAATGAAGGCCGGGCACTTTCTTATGCCCAGCCCGTTGCCATTATCACTGGATAGTCTTGATCGGGTCCTTCGGAGCCGGATCAAAGCCGATGAGGTCCGTCGTTAGCTTGGCGTAGGTGCCGTCGGCTATCATGTCAGCAAGAGCCTTGTTGATCGCTGCTACGAAATGCGGCTTGCCCTTCTTGATTGCGAAGCCTTTTTGGATGTGGCTGACATAGTCATCCGTCATGACGAACGGCAGACCCGAGTTCTTGATTGCCCAGCTCCCGGCGATGGCATCTGTGATGGTAGCATCGATGTTGCCGTTGGCCAGATCCTGCATGGCATCGGACTCAGCCTTGTAACCTTTGACGACGGCGCCGTGCTCTTCCGCGATCTTTGCGAACGTCGAGGAAACGAGTGCTCCGACAGTCTTGCCCTTAAGGTCTGCGGCACTCTTGATGCTGGAGTCCTTCGACACGACGATGCGACCGCCGGATTCAAGCCAGCCGTTTGCGAACGTTACCTTTTCCTGACGGGCTGCGGTAATGTCCATCGACGCGCTGATCACGTCGTACTGATTGGCCTCAAGACCGACCAGAAGCGAATCCCACTTGATCAGGACCGGAGTGTATTCAAGGTTCAGACGCTTGGCGACCTCCTTCATGACGCGGACTTCAAGACCGTCCAACTTGCCATCCGCGGCGCGCATGCTGAAGGGCGAGAACGTGCCTTCGGTGGCAGCCAACAGCTTGCCCGGCTGCAGGAGTTCCAGATCGGCGGCGTTGACATTTGGGGTGATAGCTAGACCGGCGAAGACCGCGGCGGCTACGATCAGAGATTTGAATTTCACGTTTCAGTTCCCTTGTTGTTTGTGCATTCTCTGTTCAAAGGCATCGGTCGATGCCCGTGATTTCTTTCAGACCGGCGTGGATCTCCGCCGCGCTAGCCGCAACTCCTTGAAGACATGGAATTGCGGCAAGAGGGATTGATCGGGCGCGACATCACCGACATAGTCCGCACCACATTCGGCGCAAAACGCGTGCCTGCGCGGAACGGACTGCTACTATACGACGGCAGGCCGGCGACAGCGGCATCGCTATCGTTCAACGACGTAGCCTGCGGCAGACGCATGAAGGCCGGCACACCACAGTAGCGCGGGGTTTCGAGTGAGTTGATCGCCAGGACCATCATCGTCTCATCATCCGAGGGCAGCGTAGCGGCGCTCGAGCCAGGACGCGAGCGTGGTGAGGATCGTGGTCAGGACCAGATAGATGACCGCAACCGCGATATAGAATACGAACGGCCGGAAGGTCGAGGCGATCAGCGTCTGCGCATAGAGCGTCAGTTCGACAACCGTGATGGTCGAGAGCAGTGAGGTATTTTTCAGCGTCGAGATTGCCTCGTTGGTGATCGACGGCAGGATGATGCGGAAGACCTGCGGCAGGATGATGGTCCGCATCGTCTCGGCCGGACTGAAGCCGAGCGCGAGCGCCGATTCCGTCTGGCCGCGGGGTATGGCAGTCAGACCGCCGCGAACTATTTCCGCAACATAGGCGCCGCTGTTGATGCCCAGTGCGATGACACCTGCCGCAAATGGCGACAGGCGCAGGCCGAACTGCGGCAGTCCAAAGTAAATGATGAACACCTGGATCAGTGTCGGCGTGCCACGCACGAACCAGATATAGAAGCCCGCCACCACGCGGATGGCCTTGAATTTCGATCGCTGTGCCAAGGCGGCCGCGAGTCCACAGATCCAAGACACAACGATGGTTACAACCGTGATAGCGAAGACCGTGTAGGAGGCCTCGATGAAGCCCGGGCCGTACAGGAGAATTTCATTCCAGAAATTAGCCATCACGCCTGCCCTCCTTGGTCGCTGTCATTGGAACGGGAATGACCGACTTGGTCGTGAAGGATGCGATGCAGGAACTGCTTCAGGCGGTCGCTTTCCGGGTGGCGAAGGATATCGGGCGATCCCGCCTCACCGATCACGCCCTTGTCGAAGAACAACACGCGCGAGGAAACGTCGCGAGCAAAGGCGATCTCGTGGGTGACGAGCAACATGGTCATGCCTTCGGAGGCAAGTGAGGCCATCAGCACCAGAACTTCATGCACGAGTTCGGGATCGAGAGCCGAGGTGACTTCATCGAACAGCATCAGCCGCGGCTTCATGGCAAGTGCTCGAACGATCGCGACACGCTGCTGTTGGCCGCCCGACAAACGGGAGGGATAGCTGTGGCGCTTTTCGAACAGGCCGATGCGCGACAGAAGCGCCTCCGCCTCCTCGATCACCTGCCTGCGTGGCATTTTCAGAAGCTTCATCGGCGCATGGATGACGTTTTCCAGCACTGTCATATGCGGCCAGAGATTATAGCTCTGGAACACCATACCGACTCGCGCGCGCAGCGCCTGCAGCTGCGCCTGATTCGGGAAGAAGCGCGATTCCGGGTGAAAATCGAAATGCGTATCCTCGAAATCCATGAAGCCGGACTGCGGCATTTCCAGTGCATTGATCGAGCGCAGGAAGGTGCTCTTGCCCGAGCCGCTGGCGCCGATGATCGAAACGACCTCGCCGGCATTCACGTCGAGCGAGACGCCTTTCAGCACCTCGTTCTCGCCAAAACTCTTGCGTATTTCCTTGAGGCTTAGAAGCGGTGCACTCATCGGGCATCCTCCTCGTGGTAGCTGTCTGTAATCGCAACGGAGACGTCCTTGGGGGTACGGGCGTCGCCATTGATCGGGGTAATGTCCTGCGGGCAGGCGGAAAGGATCAGCATCAGGTCCATTTCGGCGCGAAGGACGACATAATCGCCGGCAACCGTTCCCGGCGGCACACGATCCACCGTGCCATCGGCCTTGACCGGAACGTTCATGAAGAGATTGAGGGACGCCGGCGTGAAAGGCAGGGCAAGCCCTGCCTCCGCCAACCCCTCATGGAAATTATCGGTGCAGCTGCGATGCGGCTCGGTGCAGCCGAGTTGCTGGTAGAGCTCACTGCTGCACGGGCAGAGCAGCGTATCATGGCGCACAGCGGCGCTATCCGCCACCATCTTGAGCATCGGTCGGCGGCGCGAGGAGATGACGGCCATGCCTTCAGTGAAGAAGATGTTGCTGTTAACGGAACGGGTATGATCCATCGACGAGGTTTCGCCGGCATCCCCGGTGGCCACCGCCCAGGTATCGACGACCTGATTGCCGTGGGTGTTGATGATGCAGGCATATTGACCCGCCTTCATCTTAAACGCACGCCCGCGGCTTGCGGCAACAGTCTTGGTATCGATATCCATATCCACTCGTCTTCTTGGTGCGGGTCTCCGCTCGTGGTGCTTGGCACCGCCGGAAATCCCGCCATCGATTTCGGTACACCAAGCCTATTCAGTATACCAATGGAATTCAAGTAGACTTTTCAATATTTTAAAGATCAATTATTTTGCGAAAAGCACACAAATTATACAGCGATAGCCCATATATTAGGCGACTGTTCGCATTTCGATCATTTGGTCGATCAACTGCGCCGGTATCTTGCCAGCCCGCGTTGACGAAAGGATACTGTCGGTGTACCGAAAATCATGCGCGCCATTCCGGTCGGCAAAGCAAAGCTTCCGAGCTTGGCGCAAGCACTCAATGACTGCATCCGGAGTGACGCCATGCATCGCTATTTTCCCATCGAAGAATATGAAGCCCGCTGGGCACGCGTCCATGACGAGATGACCCGACGCGGTTTCGAGACCGCCCTCGTCTTCGGCCGCGGTGGCGGCACGACGGACAATTGCGGCGACGTGCTTTATCTCTCCAACCACTATGCGATCAGCGGCGGGATGGACTCGCTGATCTGGACTGCCCGCTCGTTTGCCGGCGTCATTTTGCAGCCCGGCCGCGCGCCGCAGTTACATATCGACGAGCCGGAAGTGCGCCGCGATCTTGTCTCCATCCAGGATGTGCTGAGCAGCAACCATCCGTTCGAAAGCGTCGCAAAGTCGCTGGTCGAGCGCGGCGTCAGGGGCCGCGTGGCGCTGGTCGGCACGCATTTCATCCCGATCAAGTATTACCGCCAACTGGAAGCCATCGCGCCCGACATCGAATGGGTCCCTGCCGATGACCTCGTGCGCTCCGTGCGCCGCATCAAAAGCCACCGCGAGCTCGACTGTTATCGCTATGCCGGCGAGACGGCGACGCTTGGCGTTAATGCGCTGATGGAAGGGTTGGTCGGCGGGCTTTCGGAACGCTCGGCGGCCGGCGAGGCAGCCCGCGTCGTCGTCGCCCGCGGCGGCCGTATCCAGATGATCGGAACCAATCACGGCGAGACGCTGGGCTTCGACCAGCGTTTTCCGCTGACAGGCTATAGCCAGGACGTGCCAGCTGTCGGCGATATCGTCACCGGCACGCTGCATGGCGCGCTCTATCAGGGCTACTATCTCGACCCCGGCCGCACCGCCGTACGCGGACAAGCCAATGCCGAACAGCTTCGCCTGATCGAGGCGGCAAGCGGCATCGTGCATCGTCTGTCGGTCATGCTGCGCCCCGGCGTAAGGCTTCTCGACGTGGCGGCGGAAGGCGACCGGATGACGGCAGCCTTCGGCGGCTCTATCTCGCCGATCATGAAGAATTTCCCGTTCTACGGCCACGGGATCGGGCTCGGCTTCGAGCTGCCGCGCATCTCCACCACCATGTCCATGCCGGGGGATGTGGTCGAGGCGAACATGGTCTTCGGCGTCGAAGCCTTCCTGTCTCTCGATGGTGTCGGCGCCGCCTTCTACGAGGATATCATTATCATCGGCGAGAACGGCAACGAACTGATCACCAATTCGCCCAGCATGTTCTAAGCGGACTGGCGCTTCCTCGATATGGGGAGGCGCGAGAGCGCCAGTATCGAAAAAGCCGGACAGATCAGCATCTGCCCGGCTTTTCTATGTCAGTGAGCGAAAACGCCCTCAAAATCCTTGAAGCCCTTGACCTCGATCGGGTTGCCGCTCGGATCGAAGAAGAACATCGTGCGCTGCTCACCCGGCTCGCCTTCGAAGCGAACGACCGGCGGGATATCAAAGGCGATACCGCCCTTTTCGAGACGCTCGGCCAGCGCGAACCAGTCTTCGAGACGCAGGATGACGCCGAGATGCGGCATCATCACCATGTGGTCGCCGACCTTGCCGGTACGGGTAACCTCGAAAGGTTTGCCGAGATGCAGTGAAATCTGGTGGCCGAAGAAGTCGAAATCGACCCAGGTATCGGTCGAACGGCCTTCCTCGCAGCCGAGGATATCGCCGTAGAAACGACGCGACGCATCGAGATCGGTCACATGGTAGGCAAGGTGGAAAAGTGAACGCATGGCATGCTCCGTTTTGTCTGGATAGGTTGAAATCAGCGGATGGTGAGTTGGCGCGGCAGGGTGGAGAGCGGTTCGGCGCCGGTTTCAGTGACGATCACCGTTTCCGAAGCGCCGACGGTCCATTCGCCGTAGCTGCGCAGTGTTGCAGGCAGATGGAAGACCATGCCCGGCTCGATGATGCGGCTGACGCTGGAGAAAAGGCTGAGGATTGCCCCCTCGCCCCAATCCGGCGCGAAGGCAACGCCCATCGAATAGCCGATGCGCTTGCGGAAGGCTGCCGTATAGCCGGCGCCATCGATAATCGCCTGTGCCGTGTCATGGACATGGGCGCAGGTCGCGCCTGGCCGGATCTCGGCAAGCGCCGCATCTAGCGCCCGCAGCGCGCAATCCATCATCCGCTGCGCCTCGTCCGGGGCTCCCCCCATCCAGACGGTTCGCATCAGGGCGGCATGATAGCGCGCGTGGCTGCCAGCGAGTTCGAGGAAGAGCGGATCGCCGGCCTCAAGCACGCGGCGGCGCCATGTCATATGCGGCAGACCGCTGCGGGGGCCAGACGAGACAAGCGGCTCCATGGCCATGGCTTCCGAGCCGGCACGCGTTGCCGCATGCAGCATGTTGGCCGCAACGGCATTTTCATCGGCACCAATGGCGCAGGCCTCGATACCGGCGATCATGCCAGCTTCGGCATAGCGCGCCGCATGACGGATCGCTTCAAGCTCGGCCGCCGACTTGATCATTCGAAGCGACGGCAGAATCTGCGAGCCATCGATGAGAGATGTAACACCCAGCCGTTCCGTGATCTCGGCCGCAAGCTTCGGCGACAGGAACCAGCCGGCAAGCTCGATCGCCGGATTGGCGATGCCACGCTGGCGCAGAAGATCGATCAGCGCTTCTGCCGGATTGTCGGCATCCTGATAGGCGACGATATCGGGCAGGTACGTATTGGCAAGCGTACCGAACAGCTCGAGCTGGCGCACAAGAAGCATGGGCTCGCCGTTTGCCGGCAGGATCAGCGCCTGAAAAGCGAAATAGCCCGCCGTCTGACGCCCCGTCAGCCAGTAGATGGTTTCCGGCCCGGTGGCGATCAGGGCCTCATGGCCGCTGGCGATAATAGCGGCACGCGCGCGTGCCTGCCGTTCGGCAAATTCCGCTGCGGGAAAGGCGGCCTCGATGCCGCGGATCTGGGCTTCGGTGTCAAAGGTCGGATGCAGGTTCATGCGGTCAAGAATCTCAATTGCGCGCCAGCCAGCCGAGAAAGCGGGTTCTGACACTGTCGAAATGCACTTCCATCGCCGCACGGGCGGCCGCGCCGTCACGCGCCTCGATGGCATCGATAACGGCGATATGTTCCAGCGCCTGCTGATCGAAACGGTCGTGGGTGCGGGTAATGGTGCAGCGGCGGGCGATACTTCGCATCTCGGTCAGCATCGACGCGAGCAGCGGCAGGCCGGCGGCATAAGCGACCGCATTGTGAAAGGCGTCGTCATCGATCCAGAAGAGGTCGAACTCGATATCGCCGCCGCTGGTGAAATAACGCATCCGTTCGCGCGATTTCGACAGTTCCTCCGTAAACGGCAGACTTGCAGCCTTTTCAGCGGCCGAGCCTTCGAGAAGCCGGCGGGCCTGCACGATCTCCAGCAATTGCTCGATGGTGACGGGCCGCACCATCAACGCGCCGTTAGGCAGGCGCGAGATAACATTTTCCTTTTCAAGCCGCGAAATGGCGGCGCGCAGCGGTGTGCGCGAAATCCCGGATTCCAGCGCCAGCGTCCGTTCTGTCAGCATTTCGTCGGAGGAAAACTGCCCTTCGAGGATGCGCTGCTTCAGGTCGCGATAGACCTGTTGGGCGAGAGTTTCCTTGTCGCTCAATAAACACCTCCATTGCCGCCATCGCGGATCGCTGCGTGGAGGACCTCGACGGCTGCGGCAAGATCGGCCGGGTCCATGCCCTCGTCGGGATTATGGCTGCCGTTCCAGTTGCGCAGGAACACCATAACGCTGTCCCAGCCGGCCTGCGCAAAGGCTGCCGCATCGTGCCCGCCACCGGAAAGCATCCTGCGTGGGCTATATCCAAGCTGCGAGGCGCCGCGGGCGATCTGGTCGCCGAGCACCGCCGAGAGTTTCGTCGGCTGGCTGCGCGACTGGGCACCGAGATCGAAACGCACCCCGCGGGCCTTTTCGATCTTGTCGATCTCGGCCTTGAAGAGACCATCCAGCTCATCGAGCACGGAAACGGTGTCGCTGCGCAAATCGACGCAGAAATCCACCCGGCCCGGCACCTTGGCAAACGCATGTTCCGACGAGGCCGCATCGACACGGCCGAAGGTGATGGCGAGATCCTGAGAGCGGGCAAGCGTCTCTTCCCAGCGACGGTCCATGCCGACGATCAGGTCCGCCAGCGCAAACACCGCATCGGCGCGCTCGGAACGCGCCGGGCCACCGGAATGCGCCCAGGTGCCGTCGATCCTCGCTTCACGGTAACGCAACCCACCGCGCACGCCGGAAACGATGCCGAAAGGCTCTTTCGCATTATCGAGCACGGTCCCCTGCTCGATATGCAGTTCGATGAAGCGGGCAGGCGCAAGGCCGGGTCCGGTCAGGATCTCGTCCGGACGGCCGCCCTCTTCCTTGATATGGTCGTATAGCGTGCGGCCGGTATCGGAGCGCTTCGCCTGCAGTTCCGGCGCCGTCAGCCGCCCGAGTGCTGCGCGCGAGCCTGCGTAGGAAACCGGGAACCAGACACTTTCCTCGGCGCGCGTCACCGTGACGACGATATCGACGGGTGGCTGCTCGCCGCTTTTCACAAAAGCAGCCGCCAGCGCCACGGCGCCTGAGACGCCCGCCTGGCCATCATAGGCACCGCCCATCGAAACCGTATCGAGATGCGAACCAATGTAGATTGCGGGTGCCGAACGGTCCTGGCCAGGCAGGCGGGCAAAGAGGTTGAGGCCGGCGTCGCGTGTCACCTCAAGGCCAAGCGCACGCGCTTCTTCGACGATCACCTCATGCGCCTGGCTTTCCAGACGGCTGTAGGACGGGCGGGTGAAGCCCGGACCGACATCCGAAATCGCATTGATGCGATGAAGCAGCCTGTCGATCGTATCCCTGATGACGGAAGTCATGCATTCACCCCTTGCAATTCGATTGTCGTTGCCGGACGGTCGCCGGAGAGCGCCGTCAGCACATGGCCCGCGGCCGCAAGCGCAACACGTTCCAGCGCTTCACCGGTCGTGCCGCCGAGATGCGGCGTGAAGATCACCCGGTTGGTGGCGCCGAGCGGCCCTTGCGCCGCACCGTGCGAGTAAACATCGAGGCCCGCCCCCGCGATCGTGCCATCCTCGATCGCTGCGGCAAGCGCCCCCTCATCGATCAGCCCGGCCCGCGCCGTATTGACGAAGATCGCGCCGCGCTTGACGGCGCTGAAGGCCTTGGCATCGAACAGGTTGCGGGTTTCCTCACGCAGCGGCGTGTGGATGGAGATGAGATCGGCGGCAGCTAACCCCTCTTCGAGCGTCGCCACACGCTCGTAGGGCAATTCGCCCGTGCTGCGCGGCGAATAGATGAGGACGCGCATGCCGAAGGCAATATCGAGCATGCGCCCGAGCCCCTGCGCGATCGCGCCCCAGCCGACGGCGAGAACCGTCTTGCCGAAGAGCTCATGGAAGGCCAATGCCTCGCGGAAACCGCGTGATCCAGCGCGCACCGACTGATCGGCAGCCGGGATCAGGCGTGCAGCGGATATGGCCAAGCCGAGAGCCAGTTCGCTGACCGAACGAGCATTGGCGCCCGGCGTATTGCAGACGAGAATGCCGCGCTTTCCGGCCGCGACCTTGTCGATCGAATCGTGGCCCGCGCCATGCGAGACGATCACCTTCAGCGTATCGGCCGCAGCAATTGCCGCCGCGGAAAGGCCGGCGTCGCGGGTAATCACGGCCTGACATTCGCCGATCAGCCGCATGACGGTCTCAATATCGGTGTCAGGGCAGAGGACAGGCTCGACACCCGCATCCTTCAGAAGGGCAATGCCTGCGGCATGGATGGGTTGGACGATCAGGCATTTCATCGGGACAGTCTCTGTGAAGGCGTGCTCAGACGCTGAAGGATGGCGTCGCGGGCATGGGCGATATGCTCGGCCATCAGTATTCCGGCACGCTCACCGTTGCCGGCGCGGAGCGCCTGAAGAATATCGAAATGTTCCTGGCAGCTGACGGCGAAGCGGGTCGGAACCTGCGTATGGTCGAACATGCAGGTGCGACGGCGCAGATCGCTGATCGCGCGCACCATCATCTGGTTTCCGGCAGCCCGCGCCAGAGAGTAATGCAGGTCGTCGTCGATGCCGCGCTGCTCGTCCTCCTCGCCCGGTCCTTGCCTCTGCAATGTCAGGACGCGGCTTTCCAGATCTTTGAGAATATCGGTTGAAATGCCGGTCGCATGCCGCGCGCAATAGCTTTCCAACTGCTGGCGCATGAAGAAGATTTCCTCTACCTCGGGGATCGTCAGCGTCCGGACCTTGAGGAACCGGCCTTCCTGAATGGCAAGCCCTTCAGCCTCGATGCGCTTGATCGCCTCGCGCACGGGCGTGCGCGACATGGCAAGCTCGTCACCGAGCTTGGCTTCCTGCAGGAGGTCCCCCGGCTTCAAGATGCCGGCGAGGATCATCTCGATAATCTTGCCATAGGCCTGCTTGGCGAGCGGTTTGTTCAAGACCTGCCTCCTTCAAACATCTGCCACATCCGCCCAATGATCGAGGCCGGCAAGAACCTCGTCGAGCGCGCGGGTATGGGTGATCCAGAGATCTTCCGCCTGTTCCTGCGTCACGAGCTTGAAGCGGATCTGGCTGCCGGTCAGGGCCTGCGCCAGCCGCGGCAGATCGACGGAGGCGACGGTTGCGATTTTCGGATAGCCGCCGGTCGTCTGGCGTTCGGCCATCAGGATGATCGGGCGACCAGAGGCCGGCACCTGGATCGAGCCCATCACCGTGCCATCGGACAGGATGTCATGCCCACCGGCGGCAACGATCTTCTGGCCATCCAGCACCTGCGCCATGCGATCGCGGCTGCCGGAGACCGTGAAGGGCCCGCGCAAAAACTGCTGCCATGCGGCGTCATCGAAATGGCCGGCCTGCGGCCCCTTGATGACACGGATCGGACCGGCGGAGCGATGGAGAGGCGTGCGAAGAACTTTTAGTGAGCCGCCAAGCGCCGTCTCGGACGTGGCGCCGAGAGGCAGCGCGTCATTGGGCGCCAGACGTCGGCCATCCAGCCCGCCGATGGCGGAACGCAGATGCGTGGAACGCGCACCAAGCGCAGGCTCTGTCTCAATGCCACCGGAGAGTGCGAGATAACCCCAGACGGCGTTTGTGAGCGCACCGATGCGGAGCACCTGGCCGGGCAGAAGAGGATGGCTTGCCCAGCAATCGATGCGCTCCCCATCGATCGTTACCGACACGGCGCCGCCGGTGACAGCGAAAATCACGGGCGCATCCACCTCGAACTGGCCGCCGATACTGGCGAACTCGATCAGCGCATCATTGTCACCATTGCCGACCAGACGATTGGCGATCCGCATGGCAATGCCATCCATCGGACCAGAGGCCGAGACGCCCATCTGTACGAGACCGGTGCGGCCGAGATCCTGCACGGACATCATCGGGCCCGCCTGTTTGACAGTAAGCGTGGTCATGCATCCTCCCACTCGATATGCGGAGCGCCTGAGGCAACCGCTGCATCCAGCGCCGCGGCCTCATCCTTGTCGATGGCGCGGAAGCGGACATGATCGCCGGCCTTCAGCAGGAAGGCATCGCTGCGGGCGGGATCGAAGACCTTGATCGGCGTGCGGCCGATGAAGCGCCAGCCGCTCGGGCCGGGCACAGAATTGATGCTGGCCTGCTTGCCGCCGATGCCGATGGCGCTTGCCTCGATCCTCTGGCGCGGCACGGCAAGCCGCGGCGTATGAAGTTTCTCCGGCAGACCGCCGAGATAGGCAAAGCCCGGCGCAAAGCCAATCATGTAGACGCGGTAATCCGCCGAACCATGCATGGCGATAAGATCTGCGACGCTCATCTCCTTCATCTCGGCCATCTCGTTGAGGTCGAGGCCAACGTCTCCGCCGTAAAGCACCGGCACAACAAGTCGGCGCCCGCGGCTGCCGTCGACAGCGATCCCCGAAAGCCGCTCAAGAAGAAGCACCGAGAGGTCGCGCCCGCGCACGATGAGTGGATCATAGGAGACGAGCAGCGACCGATAGGTCGGCACCGTCTCGACGATCCCGGCAATCGGGTTGCTTTCGAGATCGCCGGCCAGCGCCACGACGCGCATGTTCGTCTCTTCGGAAATCTGGTCCGATAGTTCTATGACGACGGCGCGATCGCCGCTTGCGGCAATCCGCGGATAGGTGAGGTTTGCGTGATCGGGCACGGTCATTCTTCGTTCCAAGTTCCGCTCTTACCCTTTGCCTGTCTGTAATCAGTGAGGCGGCAGCGTATCCGCTTTATCTATGTCTTCCCATACGTTGCCGATGCGGATTCGCATGTCAAACAACCTCCTTGTCATTTCAGTACACCAACTGTATGTCAAGACTGCTTTGCGAATATGGCCGCAATATCACGCCAGCCCGCCTCATCGATAAACCACAGAAACAGGATGATCCGCATGCCTACGATCGACCTCAATTGCGACATGGGTGAAAGCTTCGGCGCCTATAAGATCGGCGACGACGCGGCGATGATGGATATCATCACCACCGCAAACATCGCCTGCGGCTTTCATGCGGGCGACCCGGGCGTAATGCGCGATACAATCGTCTGCGCACGCGAAAAGGGAGTAGCAATTGGTGCGCATCCCTCCTTCATGGATCTTTACGGCTTCGGCAGGCGCCGGATCTATGGCGAACGCCCGGAAGATATCGAGGCGCAGATCATCTATCAGATCGCTGCCATCCAGGGGATGGCCACGGCACTTGGTTGGCCGATCACCCATATAAAAACCCACGGTTCGCTCGGCAACATCGCCGCCGAAGACGAGGCACTGGCGAAGGTCTGCGTCAAGGCAATCAGGGCGGTCGATCCGACCCTGGTCTTTATCACTCTCCCCTATTCCCAGACGATGCGCGCCGCCGAAGCAGCTGGCCTTGCCGTTGCATGCGAGGTTTACGCCGACCGCTGCTATCTGGAAAATGGCATGCTTGCGCCGCGGCAGATGGAAGGTTCAGTGATCCACGATCTCTCGGCGAGTGTCGATCAGGTTCTGTCGATGGTCTGCGACAACAGGATTCCTACAATCAACGGATTGCATCTCTCGGTCGACGCGGCAACCGTTTGCATTCATGGCGACACGCCAGGCGCACCGGCGACCGCACGGGCGCTGCGCGACAATCTGACCCAAGCCGGTGTGATCATTGCACCATTTACCAAACCCAAAATGTGAAAGGGCCTCCCATTGTCCCGTATTGTCTACCTGAACGGCGAGTGGTTGCCGGAAGAAGATGCCAAAGTCTCGATTTTCGACCGCGGCTTCCTGTTTGCCGACGCGATCTATGAAGTCACCGGCGTTGTCGACGGCAAGCTGCTCGAGTACGAGGGCCATTCCACCCGCCTGCAGCGTTCGACGAAGGAACTCGGTATTACCTGCCCGCTGTCACCCAAACAACTGCTTGAAGTCCATCGCGAAATCGTCCGTCGCAATAACCTGAAGGAAGGCCTGATTTACCTGCAAATCTCGCGCGGCACCGCCGACCGCGATTTCGCCTATCCGGTCGACCCGACCCCGACCTTGACGCTGTTCACCCAGGCAAAGGCAGTTCTAGACAATCCGCGCGCAAAGACGGGAATTTCGGTAGCTCTCGTTCCCGATCTGCGCTGGGGACGCCGCGATATCAAGACGGTGCAGCTTCTCTATCCGTCAATGGCAAAGATGGAAGCCGCATCGAAGGGCGCTGACGATGCATGGTTGGTGGAAGACGGGTTCGTGACCGAGGCAAGCTCGGCAACTGCTCATATCATCACCAAAAACGGCAAGCTGATTACGCGCCAGCTGTCGCATGCAATCTTGCACGGCATCACCCGCGCCAGCGTTCTCGATATAGCCAAGGAGGCAGGTATAGCTTACGAAGAGCGGGCCTTCACACCGGACGAAGCCCTAGATGCGGCGGAAGCCTTCATCACCTCGGCCACCAATTTCGTCCTACCGGTCGTTACCATCGACGGAAAGGCGATTGGTGACGGCAAGCCGGGCCCGCTGACATTAAAGCTGCGTCAACTCTACGTGGCGCAAAAGACGGTAAATGCTATTTAGCTGACGATATCTGGGAATTTCAATAGTTTCAAAGAAACAAGGATCCCATGATATGGAATGTGAGGACGCTTCAGCTACCCTTTCAAACAACTGTCCGTCCTTCCCTCACCAAAAATGCTCTTGAAGGGATGTGAACCGCCGACCCCGCGCTTGGGATTGGCTAAACATTTGCAACACAATTCATTCACAGCCGCAGACGTAACTTGGTTTTACTGGCTAATGGGAATGGCGCCCATCGAAAGAATAATCGGCCGAACGGCGGCATAGCCAAGGCCACCAAGTTGCCGAGAAATCAGCGCGGAGACGGACAGGAAGGTGCTGCGGATAACGCTGGCTTATGGTCGCACACTGCTTTCAAAAGCGAGATTGTCGTCGCTTGAGCAGTTTTCGAAATATCCGCATGTCCTTCTCTATACTGAAGCTTCCCCATGACGTAAGCCCACGGTGAAGGCCGTCTTGCGATGACGGCCTTCTGACTGCCAGTCCTAGTGGTAACACTAGGAGTAGTCATATGACGAAGCATGCAATTGAGGTGATCACCTCCGTAGAGCGCCGTCG
>Ga0308171_1001318_pt1 | contig 34666 bp, 26 predicted proteins | sample PhyGR1_FD_202135 | JGI IMG/M metagenome (GOLD analysis project Ga0308171, IMG submission 202135) | Phyllosphere microbial communities from UC Gill Tract Community Farm, Albany, California, United States - DLSLSG.R1 | ecosystem: Host-associated > Plants > Phyllosphere > Unclassified | place: USA...
GAAGCTGCGCATGTTGTTTTCCGCACCGTCGATCATGTGCGTTTCCATGCCCGAGAAGGTGTCGCCCAGCGACATCGGGGTCGGGTTGGCACCGAGCAGGCGCATCAGCTGGATGAAGATGTCCGACGAGGCCACGCGCAGTTTCAGGCCGCGCAGGTCATTGGGTTCCACGATCGGGTGCTTGGTGTTATAGAAGCAGCGCGCGCCGGAATCGTAGATCGCCAGGCCGACCAGATCGCGGGTCTCGAAGCCCTTGAGCACGCTATCGGCAACGCCGCCATCGAGCGCACGGCGCATGTGCGCCACCGACTCGAACACGTACGGCAGGCACAGGCCCTGGGTCAGCGGGAAGGCGTTGTTGAGGGCGCCGGAGTAGACGCGGGTGATGTCGATGGCGCCGAAGCGGGCCATGTCGATCGCCTCGGACTCACGACCCAGCTGGCCGGAGTGGTACTGGCGCAGCCGCAGCCGGCCGCCGGTCTTTTCTTCCAGCGTCTTGCCGATCCATTTCACCGCGGTGACGGTGGGGTAATCGGCGACGTGGACGTCGGTGGCGGTCAACAGCTGCGCACCGGCCGGTGCGGCGTCGGTCGACCGCGAACAGGCTGTCAGCGCGGGCGCGGCAAGCGCGCCCAGACTGGTAGCCAGGAAACTTCTGCGAGTGAACATCTGCGCCCTCCCAAGCGTGCTCGCCATGTCCGCGCGGTCAACCGGCGGCGATGGCCTTGCAGGTAATGTCGCCGTAACCGACGAAACGGATCAATGCGTGCTGGCCCACCGCGATATCGTGGATGCCGGTGGCGTTGCCGCTGGCGATCAGATCGCCGGCCTTCAACGGGCGGCCACGCTGCGCCGAGCGCCCCAGGGCGAAGGCATACGCGGTGCGCAGGCCACCGGGCAGCAGGGTCGCGCCACCGGTGCCGACCACGTCGCCTTCGATGCGGGTTTCGGCGCGCAGGTCGGCATCGTCCAGGCGGGTCCAGTCCGGGATTTCCGGGCCGAGCACCAGGCCGTTGTTGTTGCCGAAGTCCGACACCACCACGCGCGGGCCGAGCTTGTTGATCGTGGCCAGCGGGCTGCTGGCCACTTCAACGCCGATGAAGAGCTTGGCGGCCAGCGCCTCGGCTTCTTCCGGGGTCCAGTGCAGCTTGTCCGCCGGGGCGTCTTCCTGCAGCTGGATCACATACTCGGCCTCGACCGCGCCGAAGCCGCCGACGAACACCGGGATCTCGACTGTTCCACCGGTAGCATTCCAGAGCCGACGCGAAAAGATCGGGCCCAGCAGACGGTCGTCGCCGGATGCATCACGGCGCTCGGCCGCGATGTAGCCGACCTTCCAGCCGACCACCTGGTCGTCCCACAGCGCGATGGCCTGGTCCTGTACCTGGTAGGCGGTGACGAGGTCATCCGGGATGTTCCCCGGGAAATCCGGCAGCGACTGGCCCTGTTGGCGGGCGCTGACGAAGTGGCGGGCGATCTCGCCCAAACCCTGGTCTGGCAGGTCCTGTTTGCCGTGTTCGTTGCTCAAGCGGGTCTCCCGGTGATTTTGTTGCACTGCCAATCGACAGTGGCTGGATGAGCTGTATATGGTAAACCGGTGTCATTGGCAATGTGCAGCGCATCAGAAGTGCTGCCGGCCGGGCACGACGCCCGTTCCTCCTGCCCTGGAAAGACCTATGCGGCTCCTCCGCACCGTATTGACGCCGCTGTTGACGCTCGCGCTGCTGGCCAGCGGCCTGGCCCACGCCGCCGATCGCCCCGCGCCGGACACCGAACCGGTGGCCGACGCCCCGGATCGCATTGCACTGTGGCCGCACGGCCAGGTGCCCGGCGAAACCGGCCACGCCGGTGGTCCCAACGTGATCGAACGCAGTACCGACCCGGCCCTGCCGGACCGCTATATCGACAACGTCAGTGCCCCCTATCTGGTGGTGTACCGGCCGCCGCGCCCCAACGGCAGTGCCCTGCTGGTGGTGCCCGGTGGCGGCTACCAGCGCATCGTGCTGGACAAGGAAGGCACGGCCCTGGTCCCGGCCTTCGTCGAACAGGGAGGCGTGACCCTGTTCGTGCTGCGCTACCGGTTGCCCGCCGGCCGCAGCGATCGCCAGGCCGCGCTGGCCGATGCGCAGCGCGCGATGCGGGTGATCCGCGCCGATGCCGCGCGCTGGCAGATCGATCCGGCGCGCGTCGGGGTGATGGGCTTCTCGGCCGGCGGTCACGTCGCCGCGCGCTTGAGCACCGGCTTCGATGCACCCGCGTATCCCCACCGCGATGCCACCGATGCGCTCAGCGCGCGCCCGGATGTCGCGCTGCTGATCTACCCGGTGATCGACATGGGCGCGCATGCACATGGCGGCTCGCGGGCGCGCCTGCTCGGACCGCATCCGGATGCGGCGCTGCAGCAGCGGTTTTCGATGCAGGAGCAGGTCCGCGCCGATACACCGCCGACCTTCCTGGTGCATGCGCAGGACGATGACGTGGTCCCGGTCGACAACAGCCTGATGTATTACCAGGCGCTGCTGCGCGCCGGTGTCACCACCGAACTGCATCTGTTCCCGTTCGGCGGCCACGGCTTCGGCGTGCGCATCCCGGCCGGTCTGACCGTCGCGCAGTGGCCCGCGTTGGCCCTGCGCTGGATTCCCTCGCGCCACACGGAGCCTGCGCGCCATGACTGATTCCCCCGCCGATCTGCAGCGGCGCCGTTTCCTGCGCGACAGCGCGCGCTATGCCCTGATGCTGGGGGCAACCAGCCTGCCGCTGCTGCCCGCCTTCGCCGGCGTGCCCGGGCCGCGCCACGATGCCGCGCCGTTGGCGCGCGTGCGCAGTGGCCGCGTGCGCGGACAGCGCGAGCAGGGCATCAACGTGTTCCGCGGCATCCCCTACGGCGCCGATACCGCCCCGCGGCGCTTCCAGCCGGCCGTGCAGGAAGCGGCCTGGCGGGGCGTGCGCGATGCCCTGGCGTACGGCCCTGCCGCGCCGCAGGGCGGCAGCGAAGGCCCGGGCAGCGAAGACTGCCTCTACCTCAACGTGTGGACCCCGGCGCTGCGCGATGGTGGCAAGCGCCCGATCGTGTTCTACATCCACGGCGGTGCCTACAACAACGGCTCGGGCAGCGACCCGCTGTACGACGGCAGCGCCTTGTGCCGGCGTGGCGATGTGGTGGTGGTCACCGTCAACCATCGCCTCAATGTGTTCGGCTATCTGTACCTGGCGCAGCTGGGCGATGCGCGCTTCGCCGATTCGGGCAACGTCGGCCAGCTCGATCTGGTCCAGGCGCTGCAGTGGGTGCGCCAGCATGCGCACGAATTCGGGGGCGATCCCGGCAACATCACCGTGGTGGGGCAATCTGGCGGCGGCGCGAAGATCGCCACGCTGATGGCGATGCCGGCCGCGCGCGGCCTGTTCCAGCGCGCGTGGACCATGAGCGGGCAACAGGTCACCGCGGCCGGCCCGCGTGCGGCCACCCAGCGCGCGCAGATCGCGATGCAGGCGGTGGGCGCGGCCGACGCCGAGGCGCTGCGCACGATGCCGATGGACGCGCTGCTGGCCGCCACCCGTGCGCGCGACCCCTCGCGGGTGGAGAACACCAGCCTGTACATGGGCCCCGTGCTGGACGGTCGTTCGCTGCCGGTGCATCCGTTCTGGCCGGAAGCACCGGCGCAGTCGGCCGGCATCCCGATGGTGATCGGCAACACCCACGATGAGACCCGCGCCTTCCTCGGCAACGACCCGGCCAATTTCGCCCTCACCTGGGAGACGCTGCCGGCCAAGCTGGAGAAGGAACAGTACGTGGATCTGCTGCCCTCGGTGGTGATCGCCGAGTACCGCCGCCTGTACCCGCACTACACGCCCTCGGAGGTGTTCTTCGCGGCCACCACCGCCGGTCGCTCCTGGCGCGGGGCGGTGGAGGAACTGGAGGCGCGTGCGCGCCAGGGCGCACCCACCTGGGCCTATCAGCTCGACTGGGGCTCGCCGCTGGATGGCGGCCGGTTCGGGGCCTTCCACACGCTGGATATCCCGTTGGTGCTGGACACCACCGACCGCCCCGGCTCGCGCACCGGCGACGGCGAAGAGGCCACCCGCGTGGCAGCCACGATGAGCGAGGCCTTGATCGCCTTCGCCCGGCATGGCGATCCCAACCACGCCGCGTTGCCGCGCTGGCAGCCGTACTCGCTGGGCAGGCGCGAAACGATGCTGTTCGATGCCACCCCGCAGCAGGCCGAGGACCCGCGTGGTGGCGAGCGCCGCCTCTATCAGCAGGCCCCCTTCATTCAACGAGGTACGTTCTGATGCGTGGGTATTCCCGGTTGGCCGGCGCGGTACTGTGCGCGCTCTGCGGCGTGGCCGCCGCCGCGGTGGACCCCTCGCTGCGCGATCGCCCGGCACCGACCCCGATCCGGGCCAGCAAGATCGTGCTGGTCGGCGACTCCACCACGGCCGTGCAGGGCGGCTGGGGCCCGGCCTTCTGCGCACGCCACGTCACCTCGTTCCTGACCTGCACCAACCTGGCCCGCGGCGGCCGCAGCACCTACAACTACCGCGCCGAAGGCTCGTGGACCCTGGCCGAGGCGGAAATGCGCACGCCGGGCTATGCGGCCACCTGGGTGCTGGTGCAGTTCGGCCACAACGACCAGCCCGGCAAGCCCGGCCGCTCGACCGATCTGGCACGGGAATTCCCGGACAACCTGCGCCGCTACGTGCGTGAGATCCGGGCCGCCGGTGCGCAGCCGGTGCTGCTGACCCCGTTGACCCGTCGCCAGTTCGCCGAGGGCGTGCTGATCGATGACCTGGCGCCGTGGGCGGACGCGGTGCGCACGGTCGCGCGCGAGATGAACGTGCCGCTGGTCGATCTGCACGCGCGCAGCCGCGCGGTGGTGCAGGCGCTCGGCCCGGTGGCCTCGATGCCGCTGGCCCAGGCGGCGGCCGCGCCGGCCCAGGTCAGTGCGGCGCTGGGCGGGACCACCGTGGGCGCGGCACCTGCCGCGGGCGCGCTCACGGTCCAGAACAACAGCCTCACCGAGCCGATGGGGCAGGCCAAGGTCGCCTTCGATTACACCCACCTGGGCCCGGACGGCGCGGCCCTGTTCGCCACGCTGGTCACCGAGGAACTGGCGCGCCAGGTGCCGTCGCTGCGCCCGCTGCTGATTCCCTGAGCAATAGGCAACCCATTCGAAATCGTTCGAATGGATCGTTACGTCGGGGATCATGAGTCGATCGGGTGTGATCCAGGTCAAACACGCTGTTCACCGGGATCGCATAGACTCGGGTTTATGCAAGACCACTGCAACCTGTTTCCACCGTTCCACGGCCGTGAGCGACTGATCGCCGCGGTCGACCATGCGGTCCAGCACGAGCACGCACACCAGATCGCCGCCACGCTGCGCTCGGCATTGCGCGAGGCGATCGCCGACAGCCGCATCCAGCTGCCGGCCTGCGTGCACCGCCCGATCGAGGACCACTACGCCCGCCGCGAGCTGTATCGCAGCCCTGTGCACGGCTACAGCATCGTCGCGATGAGCTGGGCCCCGGGGCAGGGCACGCCGCTGCACGATCACAGCGGGCTGTGGTGCGTGGAAGGGGTCTGGCTGGGCCAGCTGGAGATCACCCAGTACCAGCTGCTGGAGCGCGATGGCGAGCGGTTCCGGTTCCGCCCCGAGCCGGCCGTGCTGGGCGACTGCGGCAGTGCCGGCAGCTTGATCCCGCCACACGAGTTTCACACCATCCGCAATACCAGCGATCAGGATCTGGCCATCTCGGTGCACGTCTACCAGGGCGAGATGACCCGCAGCGCCCTGTTCGAACCCGAGGCCGACGGCTGGTACGCGCGCCGCGTGCAGGTGATGGAAACCGACGCGGCCTAGCGCGCCGCGCTCGACCATGCACGCCCGTGGCGCGCATCATGCCGGCTCTAGCCGCTTGCCGATGTTCCCCATGCGTACGCTGCCGTTCCAGCAGGTCAATGTCTTCAGCCGCGATCCGCTGCGTGGCAATCCGCTGGCCGTGGTGCTCGATGCCCACGGCATCGATTCGGCGCGCATGGCTGCGTTCGCGCAGTGGACCAACCTGAGCGAGACCACCTTCGTGCTGCCGCCGACCGACCCGCAGGCGGACTATCGCGTGCGCATCTTCACCACGCTGGAAGAGCTGCCGTTCGCCGGGCATCCCACCCTGGGCAGCTGCCATGCCTGGCTGGCCCAGGGCGGCGTGCCGAAGGGCGAGGAGATCGTGCAGGAGTGCGGCATCGGCCTGGTGCGGATCCGGCGCAGCGCGGCAGGCCTGGACTTCCTGGCGCCGCCACTGCTGCGCGGCGAGGCGTTGCCGCCGGACCTGCGCGAACAGGTGCGGCGCGGGCTCGGCGTGGCCCCCGAGGACGTGCTGGACGCGCGCTGGGCGGACAACGGCACCGGCTGGCTCGCGCTGCGCCTGCGTGACCGCGCTGCGGTGCTGGCGATCCAGCCGGACTACGCGCAGCTGCAGGGCCTGAAGGTCGGCGTGTTCGGGCCGTGGCAGGCCAGCGACGGCAACGAGGCACAGTACGAGAGCCGCGCCTTCATTGCCGGCGATGGCGCACCGGAAGACCCGGCCACCGGCAGCCTCAATGCCGGCATCGCGCGCTGGCTGCTGAGCACCGGCGAAGCGCCGGACCGCTACGTGATCAGCCAGGGCACCGCCTTGGGCCGTGCGGGACGGCTGCGGGTGGAGCGCCTCGGCGATGCGCTGTGGATCGGCGGGGATTGCGTGACCTGCATCGCGGGGCAGGTCACGCTCTGATCGGCCGCCCACGCCGCCCTGCCGGGCAGGGGGCTAGTCGAGCGTCACCACGTTGTTGCGCTGGGTCACTTCCGCCGCACCATCGGCCTGCATCACACGCACGCGCAGGCCACGGGAGTCCCCGGCCGGCAGCGGCAGGCTGACCGTCGTGGTCTTCGGCAGCAGATCGCGCGGGGCGGCCAGGCTTGGAATCTCCACCCGGGCCAGCTCACGGCCCCTGGCGTCTTCCAGCACCGCCACGCCCACGCCGGTGGCGACATGGCCCAGGCTGTGCACGGTTACCTGCAGCTGGCGTCCATCCACACGCACATCGCCGCGCCCGATCCCGAGGTCGGGGCGCTGCTCGACCGGCGTACCGGCCTGCACCAGCGCGAACTCGAATACCTGGCTCTGGCCCGGCGCGAAGCGCAGCGTGGTCGCAGCACTGCGTTCCAGGGTCAGATCGCGGGTGGTCGCCTTGCCGTCGATGCTGTCATCGCCATCACGGTCCACGCCGCTGGTCATCCGCCATTGCCCGGCGGTGACATTCCAGGTGCTCATCTCGGCCTCCACCGCGTGCTTGCCCAGGTTGTAAGCGATCACCTTGAAGCGCTCCGGCGAGGGCGCATGCACCAGCAGCGCGACCTGCTCGGCCGCCTGCGGCTGGGCGAAGCGCCAGCTGACGGTGTGGCCCGGCCAGCTCTGGTTGCGCTTGAGCGCGATGCCGCCCAGGCGTGCACGCTGCAGGAACTCGCTGGGCGCCTCGACCCGGTCGGACCACCAGTGGCCTTCGGTGTTCATGTACTCGCGCTGCGCCTTGGCCTGGATACCATCGGCGTGCAGCGCCTCCAGGTACTTCTTGTCGCCGGTCGCCTGCCACGCCATCAGGCTGGCGAAGCCGGTGCTGCCCCCGTCGGCATCGCTGATGAAGCGCGGGTTCCACTCGGCGCCACGGCCGAGGGCTTCGACGTAGTTTTCGCCCAGGTTGGACAACGCCCCCGGGCCGCCGCGCTCGACGCGGTAATCGAGTGCCTTGAGGTATTTGTCATCGCCGGTCCAGCGCCACGCCGCCCAGAAGGTATGCATGATGTCGCCGCTGCCCGAGCCGTTGTTGAGCTCGCCACCGCGGGTCTTGCCGGTGGCCCAGTTGATCTCGTTCGGCAGCGCCCAGCGGCCCTTGTCGTCGGTGTAGGCGTGGGCCAGGTAGCCATCGGCCAGGCCGGTGACCAGCTTGCGGCCGGTCGGATCGGCGTTGTACTGGCCGATCAGGAACGCCGGGTGCAGCACCGGGAAGGAATACGGCTTCTGCCACTGCCAGTTCGGCTCGCGATAGACCTTGTTGCCGCCGAACCAGTTGCTGGAGAACAGCAGATGCCCCTGCGGGTTGGGCAGGATGATGCGCTCGTCGAAGGCCTTCACCGTTTCCATCAGGCGCTCGACGGTGAGCGGATCGCCCCAGTTGAGGTAGAGCATCGCGCTGTTGGTGTTGATGCCCTCTTCGTACGCGTGCAGCTCGTCGGTCTCGATGGTGCTCAGGCCATTGCTGAACATGCCATTGCGGTACACCGCATCGGACAGCGCGGTCAGCGAGGCGTTGAGCTTGTCCGGCTGCACGCCCATCAGGGCCAGGCCCGGCCACTGCTGGGTGAGATCGGAATCGTCGGAAATGCCGCCGCCGAAGTCGCCGTAGGCGATCTGCCGGTGGTCGATCCACCACTCGATGAAGCGGCGCACGTATTTGAGGTCCTCGGTCTGCCGGAACGCCCACAGCGGCGCGCCCTTGGGCGCCTCGGGCTGGACGAACGGCGGTTTGCCCTGGCTGTTGTAGCTGATGTAGTTCCAGTACAGGCGGCCGAGTTCGTGGTCTGGATCCACCCGCAGCAGATCACTGAGATCGGCGTACACGCGCGCGTACAGGCGCTGGCGCTTGGAGGTGGTGTGCTCTTCGACCAGGAAGCCCCAGTTGTCCCGGACCTGGTTGAAGCGGTCGGCGATGTGCTCCTTCCTTGCCTCCTCGCGGTCCTTGTAGACCATGCGGATTTCCGCACCGTCCAGCGAGGACGCGTTGAAGCCGGGCGCGGCCGAGGCAATGGAGATCCACAGGCTGTCGGCGGTGAGGATGCGATCGCGCAGGTCCAGCCACAGGGTGCGCTTCTGCCCCGGGGTGACCGAGACCGACACGTCGATCATGTCGCGCGCCGGCCAGAGCGGGTCCTTGATGCGGATGTTGAGCGGAATCAGGCCGTCATTGGTCGCCGGCAGGTCCAGCGTGGGCAGATCGATCGCGATGCCGTCCAGCCCGTCATACATGTTCTCCCAGCTGTGGGCCCAGCTGCGGATCAGCGGCTGTGCAGCCGGTGCGTCGCTCACGCCGGAGGGAATCAGCACGTGCACGATCGGCAGCGGCTGCGCGGGCAGCGTGTCGGCAGTGCGCTTGCGCGAACCGGCGCCCTTGGGCAGCGCCATCACCGTGCTGCGTTCGGCCGCCGGGTAGCGGCCGTCGATGTACTCGCGCAGCGCAGCGATGTTGGTGTAATCGGGCAGGGCCTGGCTGTCGATCAGGTAGCGCTGCTTGACCGTCCCCTCCGGCTCGGCGGCATCGCTGACCTGGTAGGCCCAGATCTCCTGGATCGGGGTTTCCTGCGCCGTGTTGCGGAAGTGCAGCACGCCACCGTCCTGCGCGGGAATCGCGTTGACGCTGCGGACCACGCCCTGCGGACGCTCGAACAGCGCCTGCGCGGGATGGCCGTCCACGCTGTGGCTCAACCCGCCGAAGGCGGCGCCGCGTACTTCGATGCGGTTGACGGTCTCACCGGCCGGCAGGGTCAGGTCGAGCTGCTGGCCGCCCTCGACATAGGTGTTCCAATCGGGCAGCTGGAAGTAGTCATCGCGCCCGGCCAGCCGCGAGCGGTTGTACACGCCCGGCCAGGTGGTCTCGGCAATGCCGTCGGTCGCCTTCCACATCCACTGCTTGTGGTCCTTGGTATCGGCGAATTCGATCTTGCGGATCGTGGTGGTCGGCGCGCTCAGCGCCGGCGGCGGCGCGGCGTCCCAGCCATGGCGATGGCGCCAGGCGCGCATCGGGTCCGGCCCGGCCACCGCGGTGCGGGGCGCTGCATTGCGGGCCAGCGCCGCCATGCCGGCCGCATCGAGCAGGCGGTCGTACACGCGGATCTCGTCGAAATCGCTGCCGCGCAGGAAGTTGTAGCGGCTCTGCACCTGGTAGGGCGCCATCACGCGTCCGGCCAGGCCGAGCTGATCGAGCGCGGCGTCGTAGTCGGCGGTGGTCTCCTGGCGGGCGACCTCCTTGCCGTCCACGTACAGGCGCACGCCGTGGTCCTCATCCCAGCCGAAGGCGATGTGCTGCCACTGCTGCGGCGAGGGGTTCTGCTCGAGTTTGAACGAGACGCGCGTACGCGCCAGGTTGGCATCGGTGACGAAGGCATCGAAGCCGTGGCCGTTCCAGTCGATGCGCAGCCAGGCCATGTCCCAGCTGCTGTGGTCGGCATAGCCGACCCGGAAGATCACGAACGGCGCCTCGCCCACCGCATAGCGCGCGCGCCAGAAGAAGCCCAGCGTGCCGCGCTGGGCCAGGATGTTGCCCGGCGCGTTCCACGACAGCACCCCGTCATCGGCCCATTCGATCGCGCTGCCATGCGCGCCGTCGGGCACCCGCTTCACCTTGTCCTGGAAATTCGGCACCGGGTCGCCGGCTGCGGTATCGGCCTGCAGGCCCTGGTCGGCCGAGACGTGGAACAGCAGCTGCGGCGCGGTCTGCGCCCAGGCGGTGCCACTGCCCGCGAGCAGCAGCGCCAGCAGGCTGGCGCAGAGGCGGGAGGGGCGGATCGAGGGGACGACAACGCGATGCATGGGACCTTCCTTTCGACAGCGGGAGCCTACAGCGGAAACACCAGCGACGATTCGCCGCTCACGGTGGCCTCCCGCCGCGGCACCGCGCCGGCCATCCCGGAGAGAAGGACGGGGACAGGCGCGATACCCGGGGCGGAAGACGCAACACCGTCAGAACTTGTAGCGAAGGCCGAGGTAATACTGGCGGCCCGTGTGCGTGTAGCGGTCAGGCAGCGACAGCGCCGAATCCACGAAGCGTTCGTCGGCCGTATCCAGCAGGTTGATCGCCTCGAAGGTCAGCGAGAGCGCATCGTTGACCTTGTAGGACATGTTGAAATCGACGTTCTCCACGCTGTACTTGCCGGTCACGTCCGCGGTGGCGTATGCGTTGTTGTCCAGGTCCCAGACGTTTTCCTGCGACAGGATCGTGTTGATGTACGCATCGCGGTAGCTGGTGGAGACACGCGCGCTGAAGCGGCCATCGTCGTAGTACAGCGTGGCGTTGTACGAGTTCGGCGAGAGATTGAGCAGGTCGTTCTCGGTGTACGTGGTGACGATCGTGTTGCCGGTGCCGGAGCTGAAGATGTACTGGATCTTCGAATCCACGTGCGTGTAGTTGAGCTGCACGCCGAAATTCTTCCAGAAGCCCGGCAGGAAGCTGAAGGGCTGCTGGTAGGTCAGCTCGTAGCCCTTGAGCGGGCCGCCCGGCGTGTTGAAGTAGCTCTGCACGTTGAACACGGTGTCCGGGCTGAAGCCGGCCGGCAGCAGGTCCAGCGAGTAGCCCATGTCGGCCCAGGTGGTGAGCAGGCGGGTGCGCTGGACGTAGCTTTCGATGTCCTTGTAGAACACCGCCGCCGAGAGCAGCGCGCCTTCCTGGAAGTACCACTCCGCGCTCAGGTCGTAATTGGTCGAGCGGAACGGATCCAGCTTGGGGTTGCCCAGGTTGATCGAGTAGCTGCGGTCGTCATCGAAGTAGGCCGTCGGGCCCCCGCTCACACTGGGCGAGAGGTTGGACAGGGTCGGCCGCGCCATCGTCTTGGCCGCACCGAAGCGCAGCACGAAGGTGTCGCTGAGGTCCCAGGCCAGGTTCAGCGAGGGCAGCCAGTCGTCGTACTTGTGGCCGACCTCGGTGCCCACCAGCAGGCGCTCGCCGGCATCGGCCGTGGCGCTGGCCACGCCCAGGAACGGCTCGCATGCCGCCGCCAGGTCATTGGCATTGGTGGCGGTGCACGGCGCATAACCGGAGGCGGCAATCTGCGTCTGCACGTAGCGCACGCCCAGGTTGCCGCGGAACGCACGGCCCAGCAGGTCGGTGTTGAAGTCCAGCTGCAGGTAGGTGCCGTAGCTCTTTTCGTTGACGTCGAAGTTGTTGTTGGAGGCCCCGAAGTGACCGACGCCGGCCAGGCGGTAATCGCCGCCCAGGGTGCCGGTATCGCAGTTGCAGTAGATGTCCAGCAGCTTGGCGATCTGGTTGAAATCCGGGATCAGCCAGCTGCCGGGCATGCTGCCGTCCAGGCCCTTGCCGAAGCCGCTCAGCGTGGTGCTCAGGTCGCCCACGCCCAGCCCGTCCGGCAGCGCCTGCGACAGGCGCCCGTAGCTGATGTTGCGCAGCTCCTGCGTGCTCATGTCGTAGTTCTTGTACGCCAGCCCGCCGCGCAGGGTGAAGGTCGGGCTGATGTCGAAGGTCAGATCGACCTTGGCGGTATCGAAGGCGTTGTCGACGTACTGCGGGTTCAGCCGCACTTCGCTGATGTTGCCGCCGCGCGCGGTGCCGTTGGCATTGACCGGCGCCGTGCCGTAGCCCAGCCACTGCCAGCTTTCCGCGCTGCCGGCCGCGAACGGGAAGGTCATCGCCGGCACCTTGCCGTTGCGCATGTCCAGCACGAAGCCGTCCAGGTTGCTGTTGTCGAAGCTGACCATCGAGAAGATGGGACGTTCGTAGTTGGATGCGGAATGGCCGACCAGCGCATCCAGGCGCACCGCATCGTTGAAGCGGTGCTCAAGGTTCAGGCTGAACTGCTTGAACGTGGTGCTTTCTTCGATGGCGGTGGATTCGGTGCGGAAATCCACGTTGTCGAACACACCGTAGGTGAGGCGGTTCTGGTCATCGACCTGCGCCTCGCGGACCACGATCTGGGTCTTGCCGCCGTACTGCGCGGTGCGATGCAGGTTGGCGCCCAGCGAATCCTCGCGCACGTTCTTGTCGAGCCTGGAGTACAGCATGTCCAGGTTCAACTGCGTATCGTCGCTGACCTTGAACTGCAGCGCGCCGGTCACGCCCAGCCGCTCGATCTCGTGTTCGGTGCGGATGTAGCGCGGGTAGCGCGGGATCCACGCATTGGTCGCGGTCTCGTAGGCGGCGATGTTTTCCGCGGTCGCGGCCGGGCGATCCAGGCCCGGGCCGCAGTGCGTGGCATCGATGCCGTAGCTGCCCCAGCCGTTGCTGCGCGCCTGGTTGGCGGCGCTGCCGACACCGGCCGCGGTTTCATTGGCCAGCGGGTTGCGCGGTGTCTGCGGGTCGTAGCCGGCCGGGCTGCAGAAGCCGTAGGTGCCGTTGTTGGCCGCGGTGCTCTGGTTGGAGTTGCGGTAGTTGCCGTGCTCCCAGCGGACCGGGTTGTAGCCTTCCTCGAAGATGGTGCGCTTGCTGTAGGCCACCGACATCAGCGCGCCCACGCGGCCGTCGGCCCAGGTGTTGCTGATCAGCCCGGAGATGCGCGGATCCTTGCTGCGCGAGAGTTCGTTGAAGCCGTACTGGCCCCCCAGCGAGGCCTGGAAGCCCTCGAAATCGAACGGTCGCGAGCCACGCAGGTCCACCGTCGCGCCCAGCGAGCCCTCGTCGGTCTGTGCCGACTGGGTCTTGTTGATCTTGACCCGGCTGAACAACTCCGAGGCAAAGGTATTGAAGTCGAAGCCGCGGCTGCGGTTGACGCCGGTGGTACCGCTGCCGGCCGTGGACAGGGCTTCGAGCCCGTTGATGCGCACACGGGTGAAATCCGACCCCAGCCCGCGCACGGAGATCTGCTGGCCCTCGCCGCCCTCGCGGTCGATCGAGACGCCGGCGATGCGCTGCATCGACTCGGCCAGGTTCAGATCGGGAAATTTGCCGATGTCTTCGGCGTAGATCGCATCGACCTGCTCGACGCTGTAGCGCTTCTCATCCAGCGATTGCTGCAGGCTTTCGCGGTAGGTCGCCTTGACCTCGACCTTGTCCAGGTCGACCGCGTGCGGCACGGCGGCGGCGGCTTCCGGCGTCTGCTGCGCGGCGGCGATGCCGGCCACGCCCTGCAGTGCGAAGGCGATCGACACCGCCAACAAGGTAACCGGTGTCTTTTTGCGAGCGTGCGGTACAGCCATCATCGATCCCCTCCCAGGGTGCGCCGCCGATGCAGGCGCTATGTAATGAGTCATGACGTCCGGCCTCCTCCGGAACGCCAGCGTGCGCATGCCGCGTTGACACCGCTGGGCATCGCGAACGTAACAAACGCTTCACGCGGCGGCATCTTGCGCCGCAGCAGCGGCAGGCCACCCCAAGGGTCACGCGACCCTCGAACACGCGAGCGCGGCCGACGGCGTGATCACTCACGCCGCCGGCCTTGCCTGCCGTTGGATCAGAACTTGTAGCGGACGCCGAGCAGGAACTGGCGACCGGTTTCGGTGTACATCAGCGGCAGCTGCGGCACCGAGGCCGAACGCACCCACTCATCGGAGGCTTCGTTGGTCAGGTTGACGCCTTCCAGGGTCAGCTCCAGCTGATCGCTCACCTTGTAGCGCAGCGAGGCGTCGATCATCGTGGTGCCGGTCATGCCGTGCACGCCGTCCAGGTTGAAGCCGGTTTCCTGGCCCGGTGCCTGGGTCAGGTAGTCGTCGCGGTTGGTTGCCGACACGCGGCCGGACCACACCTCACCTTCGTAGAACAGCGTGGCGTTCCACGAGGTGGGCGACAGGCCGGTCAGGTCGTTCTTCATCACCGGCTGGCCCTGGCCGTTGAGGTACTGGATCTTCGATTCCACCCAGGTGTAGTTCAACTGTACGCCGAGGTTGGACCACTTGCCCGGCAGGAAGGTGAAGGGCTGGGTGTAGTTGGCTTCCACACCGTGCAGTTCGCCGCCCGGGGTGTTGAGCGGGATGCTGAAGGTGAACTCGTCGTTGACCGTCGCACCGGTGCCGTCCAGCAGGCTGGCCGGCAGGCCACTGGTGGAATACGGACGCACGTCGCGGGTGGTCTGCACGAACGATTCGATGTCCTTGTAGAACAGGCCCAGGCCCAGCATCGCGCCTTCGTTGAAGTACCACTCGAAGCCGAGATCGACGTTGGTCGCGCGGATCGGATCCAGGTTCGGATTGCCGCCGGCCACGGTGCGCGCACCGCCGGCCACCGCCACGGTCACGCCCGGGGTCAGGAAGCCCAGGCCCGGACGCGTCATCACCTTCGCCGCGCCCAGGCGGATCAGGAAGTCCGGCGCCACTTCGGCCACCAGGTTGAACGAGGGCAGGGTGTCATCGTACTTGCGGCTGGTGGTGGTCAGCGCCGGCACGCCGCCGATGGTCGCGTAGCCGGTGGATTCCTGCTTGGTTTCCACGTAACGGACGCCGAAGTTGCCCGACAGCGGGATCGAGCCGAGATCGGTCGAGAACTCGCCCATCAGCCACACGCCGCGGTCCTTTTCTTCCACGCTGCGGCTGTTGTTCAGGCGCGGGGCGACGGCGAAGGTACCGGTGTTGCTGTAGATGTCGAACAGATCAGCGACCGCATCCAGGTTCGGCACCACCCAGTTGGCGGGCGTACCGCTGATGCCCTTCAGGCCTTCCTGCTGGGTGTATCCGGGCGGCACGATCAGGCCGCTGCCCGGGAAGCTCGGCACCGCCAGCTCGCTGGCACGGCGCAGCTCAACCGTCTTGAAGGTGTAATCCTTGGCCAGCACGCCGCCCTTCAGGCGGAAGCCCGGGCTGATGTTCCAGTTGAAGTCCAGCTGCGCGGTGTCGAAATCGTTGTCCACCGACTGCGGGCGCAGGCGGATTTCGGCCAGGGTCCAGCCGTTGGGATTGGTCGGGTCGACACCGTAGTTGATGACCGGCAGGTTCTTGTTGCCACGGTAGTCGTAGCTGTACCCATCGACATCGAACTTGTCCATGATGATGGTGGTCTGCACCGGGTTCTCATGCGCCGAGCGCGAGGTACCCAGCTTGCCGGTGATCGAGAACGCATCGTTGAAGCGGTGGTCCAGGTTCAGGCTGACCTGCTTGAACTCGGTGTTCCATTCGTCATGGCGGTTCTCGCTGCGGATGTCCACGTTGTCGAACACGCCGTAGACCAGCGCGCTGTCGCGGATCTCGCCGTCGCGCACGATGGTCTGCGGCTTGCCGGTGCCGGAACGGCTGAAGGAGATCGCTTCGATGTAATGCTCATCGCGCTTGGCATCGATCTTGGAGTACAGCGTATCCAGCGAGATCTCGGTGCGGTCAGTCGGCTTCCACTGCAGCGAGCCGGTCACGCCCAGGCGCTCCTGCTGGTGCTCCATCTGCACGTAGCGCGGGAAGCGCGGGTGGTAGACGTTGACATCGCGCGCGGCGGCGAACGGCGAGCTGGCGGCGAAGTTGCCGTTGCTCGGGCCATTGGCCCAGCGGCCGGTGTTGGAGCCTTCTTCCAGCGCCTGGCGCTCGGAATAGGCCACCGAGAACAGCGCACCGAAGGTGCCATCGGCCCAGGTGTTGGAGATCAGCGCGGCCATGCGCGGATCGGCCTTCTGCGCCATGTCGTTGTAGCTGGCCTGGCCGCTGGCGGCGAATGTGAAGCCGTCATAGTCGAACGGCCGCGCGGTGCGCAGGTCGACCGTGGCGCCGAGCGAGCCTTCTTCGACATCGGCCGAGGCGGTCTTGCGCACGATCAGCTGCGAGAACAGGTCCGAGGCGAACACGTTGAAATCGAAGCCACGGCCGCGGTTGGTGCCGCCGCTCTGGTCGCCGGCGCCGACGGTGGTCAGCGCTTCCATGCCATTGATGCGCACGCGGGTGAAATCCGGGCCGAGGCCGCGCACCGAGATGCTGCGGCCTTCGCCGCCATCACGGGTGATCACCACGCCGGGGATGCGCTGCAGCGATTCGGCCAGGTTCAGATCGGGGAACTTGCCGATGTCCTCGGCGACGATCGCATCGACCACGCCGGCTTCGCTGCGCTTGATGTCCAGCGCTTTCTCGACGCTGGCGCGGTAGCCGGTGACGGTGACGGTGTCGAGCTGGGTCGGATCCGGCTGGCTGGCCGCAGTCTGGGCCAGTGCGGTACCGCTCAGCGCCAAGCCGATGGACAGCGCGAGCAAGGTAACCGGTGTCTTTTTCTGGGTGTTCTGGACTTGCATGTTTTCCCTCTCCCAAGGTGCTACATGAAACAGCTATCCAGCGACGTGCCCGTGCAATGACACCGCTGGTCAGGGCGGACGTTAACAGTCCGTTGGAGAAGGAGCATCTTGCACCGCAACAGATCTGTAATGTCCCGCAGATGCTTGCGGGACAATGCTTCCGACAGTCGGGACAGCTGGACGCCCAGCGCCGCAACGCTAGAATGACACCGCTAGCCAATGTCGCTGCCGCCATGAATGGGACGGCGCGGCCCTCACAAGGATCCAGGACCATGAGTCGTGTTGTCTGTTTCGGAGAGTTGTTGCTGCGCATGAGCGCACCCGGGCGCGAGCTGTTGCTGCAGACCGCCCAGCTGGCCGTCCACGCCGGCGGTGCCGAGGCCAACGTCGGGGTCAGCCTGGCCCATCTGGGGCATACCGTTTCGATGGTCAGCACGGTGCCGTCCACGCCGCTGGGCGGGTTCGTGCTGGGCGAACTGCGCCGGCACGGCGTGGATACCGCGGCGGTGCAGATCCGCGAGGGGCGCATGGGCCTGTATTTCCTGACCACCGGCGCGGTGCAGCGCGCGAGCGAAGTGGTCTATGACCGCGCCGATTCGGCCTTCGCCAACAGCAGCGCCGCCGATTACGACTGGGATGCGCTGCTGGACGGTGCCGACTGGCTGCATCTTTCCGGGGTCAGCCCGGCGTTGAATCCGGCGATGGCGCAGGCCACGCTGGCGGCGGCACGCGCGGCCTGCTCCCGCGGGGTCAAGGTCTCCTTCGATGGCAACTTCCGGCCGTCGCTGTGGGCGCGCTGGCAGGGCGATGCGCCGGGCATCCTGCGCGCGCTGTTCGAGTGCGCCGATGTGGTGTTTGCCGATTACCGCGATATCGGCGTGGTGCTCGGCGGTGAGTTCAGCCAGGCCGATGTGCGCGAGCGCGTCGATGCCGCCGCCGCGCAGGCGTTCGCCGCGTTCCCGCGGCTGCAGTGGATGGCCTGCACCCAGCGCACCCCGCACAGCGTGGACAACCATGCGCTGGGCGCAATGCTGGTCGGCCGCGATGGCACCCGCGCCGTGGCGCCGACCCGCGAGATGATCGGCATCGTGGACCGCATCGGCGGCGGCGATGCCTTCGCCGCCGGCATCCTGCATGGCATGATGCGCGGCTTCGCGCCGGACGCGATCGTGCGCTTCGGCCTGGCCGCAGGCTGCCTGAAGCATTCGATCCCCGGCGATTTCAACCCTGTCAGCGAGGCTGACATCATGGCCCTCACGGGCGAGGAGCGATTCGATGTCCGGCGCTGATCCGCGCGTACGCGCAGTCCTGAAACTGGCCCCGGTGATTCCGGTGTTCACCCCGGAAAACGTCGATGATGCCGTCGAGGTCGCGCGCGCGCTGTTCAACGGCGGCCTGCCGGTGATCGAAGTGACGCTGCGCACGCCGGTGGCGCTGGACGCGATCAAGGCGATGGTCGAGGCCGTGCCCGATGCCGTGGTTGGGGCCGGCACCGTGCTCACCGCCGCGCAGATGGAGCAGGTCAAGCAGGCCGGCGGGCGCTTCGCGGTATCGCCGGGCGCGACCCCGCGGCTGTACGCCGCCGCGCGCGATACCGACCTGCCGTTCCTGCCCGGCGTGGCGACCTCCTCCGAACTGATGCTGGGCCTGGAGCACGGCCTGGATACCTTCAAGTTCTTCCCGGCGGTCCAGGCCGGTGGCACCGCGATGCTCTCGGCGTGGAATGGCCCGTTCGGCGATGTGCGGTTCTGCCCGACCGGCGGGATCAGCGCGCAGACCGCGCGCGATTTCCTGCACCTGCCCAACGTGCTGTGCGTGGGCGGTTCGTGGTTGACCACGCGCGCGCTGCTGCAGGCCCGCGACTGGGCCGGGATCGAACAGCTGGCGCGCGAATCGGCCGCGCTGGTCGGCTGAGCCGCCCCGCGGCATACCGAAGGGACGTTCGCGGTGATAATGGCCGCGTCCTCCCTTGCCCGCGTTGCTGCCCATGTCTGTGTGGTCCGCCCTGAAGAATCCGCTGCGGTCCGTGCTGGCGATCGTGTTCGCCTTCGTGGTGATGGTGCTGGTCAACAGCATCGGCGCCTGGCTGGTGGCGGCGCTGGGCCATGCGCCCAGTGGCGAAGCCCGGCTCGGCTGGGACCTGGCCTGGACCATCCTGGGCGGCATCGCGGCGATCGCCTTCGCCAGCCGCTACGCCCCCACCCGGCCGCGCGTGCATGGCGGCGTGGTCTGGGCCGTGATCGCGGCCGCCTCCGTGTACGCGGCGTGGGACCTGGGCAACGACTTCCCGTTCTGGTTCGTGGTGGGCCTGCTGGCCTCGCTGCCGTTCCAGGCCGCAGGCATCTGGATCGGCCAGCGCGCGCGTCCACGCTGACCGCTGCGGTCAGCTGCCGGGCAGGCGCTGTTTCACCGCATCGATGCCCGCCCAGGGGTCCTGTTTCAGGCGCTGCGCCCGCTGCAGGGCCTTGTCCATCGGGAAGGCATCGGGGGCGCGCACGCGCGCCAGTTCTTCCCAGCGCAGCGGCACCGCCACGCCCGCGCCGGGCCGTGCCCGCACCGACCACGAGCACACACTGGTGGCGCCGCGCGCGTTGCGCAGCCAGTCGATGAAGATCACCCCGTTGCGCTTGGCCTTGCTCATGGTCGCCACGTAGCGGTCCGGCGCATGCGCGGCCATGGCCTGCGCGAACGCCTCGCAGAACGCCTTGGCCTGCGCCCAGTCGGCCACCGGCTGCAGCGGCACCACCACGTGCACGCCCTTGCCGCCGGACAGCCGCACGAAGCTGCGCAGGCCGGTTTCCTGCAGGCGGTCGCGGACATCGCGGGCGGCTGCCTTGACCTGCGTCCAGCTGACGCCTTCGCCGGGATCCAGATCGAACACAAGCCGGTCCGGGTGCTCGGGGTCTTCCACCGTGGCGCCCCACGGATGCAGCTCGAGCGTGTTCATCTGCACCAGTTGCAGCAGCCCCGCCACGTCTTCGATGTACAGATAATCCTCGCGGCCGCTTTTCTGCGTCAGCGGAACCGCCTGGACCGCGTCGCCCAGGCCGGTGCCGTGGTGCTTCTGGAAGAAGCAGGGGCTGTCCACCCCGTCCGGGCAGCGCAGCACCGACAACGGCCGGCGCGCGATCTCCGGCAGGATCCAGTCGGCCATCTGCCGGTAATACTCGGCCACCTCCCCCTTGGTGATCTTCGCCGTGGCGAACACCACCCGCTCGGGATGGCTGATCACCACCGCGTCGTGTGCAGCCGGCACCGCCGCCTTGCGCGGGCGGCCTTGTTCTTTTGCCGGGGCATTTGCCGGGGCCTTGGCTTTGGCCTTGGCCGGCGCGGCATGCGCAGCGGAGGACCGCGCCGTCCTGCCCGCCTTGCCCGCCTTGCCGGTCTCCGCCAGCGCCGCCGCCGGCTTGTCATCGCGCAGCCGTTTGAAGCTGGCTTGGCGCAGCAGCCCTTCCTTGGCCCAGCCCCGGAAGGCGACCTCGGCCACCAGCACCGGTTCGACCCAGTGCACGCTGCGCGCGGAAAACGGCACGTGCGCCGGCAGTTCGACCGCCGCCTGCTCGACCGCCAACGGCGCCAGCTGCGCGCCCAGGCTGCGCAGCAACGCATCGTTGAACCCGGTCCCGACGCGCCCGACATAGCGCAGGCGGCCGTGGTCGGGCGTGGCCATCAGCAGCGCGCCGAAGCCACTGCGCGCCCCTTTCGGGTCGGTGTAGCCGACGATCAGGAATTCATCGGTGTTCTCGTGCTTGATCTTGATCCAGTCCGGCGAGCGCGCGTTGGCGTAGGCCGCACCGATCCGCTTGCTGATGATGCCCTCGAACCCGGCATCGCCACTGGCGGCAAACACCGCCGGGCCGTGGTCGCGGACATGATCGCTGTAGGCCAGCGTGCCGGGTTCGCTGCCGAGCAGGTCCTTCAACAGTTCCTTGCGCGCGAGCAGCGGCGCAGCGTGGATGTCCACGCCCGCCACCCCGGGCATGTCGAACACCACGTAACGCAGCGGCTGCCGGGCGGTGCCATCGATCACCCGCTGCAGCGCGGTGAAATCGCTGCGGCCCTGTGCATCCAGCACCACCAGCTCGCCGTCCAGGCGCAGGTCGCGCACCGGCAGGCGCTCGATGGCCTGGACCACGTCGGGGAAGTCCGCGGTCCAGTTCAGCCCGTTGCGCGAACGCAGGGCCACGACGCCCTCGCTCACATCGGCCAGCAGGCGGTAGCCGTCCCACTTGATCTCATGCAGCCAGCCATCGCCATCGGGTGCGCTGGCGCGGTGGTCGGTCAACTGCGGTGCGAAGTCGTGCGGATAGGGGCGATCGCGGGCGCCATCCAGCGCCAGCGCGCGCGCATGCCAGCGTGCATCGGCCTTGCGCACCGGTGCCGCACTCGCCGGCCGGGCGCGCTTGCCGCGCGCGGCTGCCTTGGCCGCGGCGGGTTGCGCAGGGCGGCGGCCCGCACGCGCAGGCGCCGTGTTGGGCGCGCGCGCCAGCAGATCGTCGGCCTCGGCATCGCGGGCCTGATCATCATCGCGCTTGATCAGCAGCCACTGATGCTGCTTGCCTTTCATCGCGGTGCGCACCAGCTTCCAGCCGCCCTTGAGGCGCTCACCGTGCAGCACGAAGTCGAGTTTGCCTGCGGCGATCGCCGCCAGCGGATCGCCCTCGCAGGCCCAGGTGCCGTGGTCGTACACATCCACATGGCCGGCGCCGTAGTGGCCTTCGGGAATGTCGCCCTCGAACCCGGCATACGACAGCGGATGATCTTCCACCTCCACCGCCAGCCGCTTTTCGCCGACGCGCAGCGATGGCCCTTTGGGCACCGCCCAGCTCTTGAGCACGCCGTCCGCTTCCAGCCGGAAATCGTAGTGGCGCGAGCTGGCATGGTGCAGCTGCACGACGAAGATCGGCCGCCGTGTCGCCGCGCCCGTGCGGTCCGCATCCGGTTCGGGCGTACCGTCGAAACGGCGCTTGCGGCGGTACTCGTGCAGCGACATGGCCTACCCGGCCTTGCGCGCCGGCGCACGCTTGGTGCCCGGGCTGCTGGCGGTTTTGCTCGCCTTGCTGGCTTTGGTGGCGGTTTTCGCCGGCCGTTTCGCCGGAGCCTTCGCTGCCTTGGTGGCCTTGGCCCTGGTGCCCGCCGTGGGCTTGGCGACCTTGGTCGTCGCGGTCTTCTTGGCCGGGGTCCGTTTGTTGGCATCCAGGCTTTTCTGCAGCAGCGACATGAAGTCGACCACGTTGGTCGCATCGTCTTCGCGCGGGGCCGGCTCTTCCTCCACCCGGGTGGTGCCGCCCTTGGCCTTGATGCGCTTCTTCAGCAGCGTGTGCAGGCGCTCGCGGAATTCGTCGTGGTAGTCGTCGGGCTTCCACTCGCCGGCCATCGAATCGATCAGCTGCTCGGCCATCGCCGTTTCCTTGCTGGTGATCCGGTACTCCGACAACGAACTGCCCGGCAGTTTGTAGTCCTCCGGGTCGACCAGTTCCTGCGGGTAGCGCAGGATCATCAACACGAGCGCATCGCCATGCGGCATCACAGCGCACAGGTATTCACGGGTACGCACCACCACCCGCGCAATGCCGACCTTGCCGGTGCTGCGCAGGGTTTCGCGCAGCAGCACATAGCCCTTTTCGGCCTTCTTGGCCGGCACCAGCAGATAGGGTTTTTCGTAGTAGCGCGGATCGATGGTGGTGCCGTCCACGAAGGTCTCCACTTCCACCGTCTCGTGGCTCTCCGGTGCGGCCGAGCGGATGTCGTCCTCTTCGAGCACCACGTAGCTGCCCTTGTCGTACTCGAAGGCTTTGACGATGTCCTTCCAGGGCACTTCCTCGCCGGTATCGGCGTTGACCCGCTCGAAACGGATCGGCTTGCGATCGCGCGAATCGAGCATCCGGAACTGCAGGTCCACCTTGCGCTCGCCGGACATCAGCGACACCGGAACGTTGAGCAGTCCGAAGGACAGCGTGCCAGTCCAGATCGGTCGAGCCATAGCAGTACCACTCCAGCACGGAACAGGAAGGCAGCTGTACCGCGCAGCGCGTGAAACGCCCGTGTCCGGGGCGTGCAGGCGTCCTGCAGGGCGCTACTGCAGCGGGCCGTGCACCGCCGCGGCCGGCATGTGATCCAGCGCCAGCCAAGCATCTTCGACAATGCCGCGGGCCTGGTGCCAGCCCAGCCGCGACTGGCCGCGCATCTGCTCCCAGTGCTCGGCCAGCTCGCCATCGGTGTCTTCATCGGCGCCGCGCGGCCAATCGGCGTAATGGGTGGTCAGCGCGAAGGTGTAGGCCGGGTACAGGTCCCGCCAGCTGCGCCGGCCGTGCGCCCGGCGGCGTTCGTAGTCGTTGCGCATGTACTGCAGGTAGTCCTGCGCGACCGCCTGCGGCTCCTCGGCAGGTGCGCCGCGGGCCTGCGCACGACGGCGCGGCGGCAGGTAGGTGCTGTACAGGGCGGGTGCGGCGCGGCGGTCGAGGCGGGGCATGGCACGACTCCGGCAATCAGGCGGGCTGGCAGGAATAGCGCCGGCGCTGTTATCCAGTCGTGACAAACCCGTTCATGCCATGGGATTCGCAGTGACTTCACCGCGGGCGCGCTGTAGTGGGTCTCCCCGTTACTGGAATCACTCCCATGCCACGCGATCCCCTGCGCGAAGCCACCACCCCGGTGCCGGGCGAACAGCGCGCCAAACATGACAACCAGGACGCCGAAAACCGCGGCGCCGATGTCCACCCCTCGGCGGCTGCCGATGCGGCGGCCGAGCGTCCGGGCGAGGTTGCCCCGCACACCTACCGCGACCGCAAGGATTCCCCGCCCGGCACCCAGGGCCCGGCCGGCCATCACCGTCGCGAAGATGAATACCAGCGCCGCCAGCGCAAGGATCACGCCAGCGACAACCAGGACGAAGCGCTGGAGGAAACCTTCCCCGCCAGCGACCCGACCTCACCGTTCGTGCCGGCCAAGCCGCCGAAGTGAGGCGAGGCCCGGCACGCGCGCCTCAGCGCGCGGCCGGGCTTACGGTCCCCACTGCCACTGCAGCCCCACGCTGTAGCGGCGGTCCGGGCCGGGTTCGAAGAACCGCTGGTTGCCGTCATTGACGATCACCGAGCCGATGTAGCGCTGGTCCAGTGCGTTGTCGACCCGCGCGAACGCGCGCAGGTTGCCCTGCGCGGTACGCCACTCGCGGGCCGCTTCCAGGTTCAGCAGGGCATAGCCAGGGGCGCTGTCGGTGGCCAGATCGTTCACCACCGTATCGCTGGAGGCCACGACCTCGGCCGCCCACTGCCAGGGGCCGGGGCGGTACTGCAGGCGCGCGTTCCACTGCTGCCGGGGCACGCCGGGCAGGCGTGAACCGGCCGCCACGACGGTACCGGGCACGGCGCAGCCGGTGCTCGCGCACAGCGCATAGGCGTCGCGCACGGTCGCTTCGATGTAGGTGTAGGCCAGCGACAGATCGACCTGCGCGCCGAGCGGCTGGACATAGCTGGCCTCCACGCCCTGGCGGCGGGTCCGGCCGATGTTGCGGTACGTACTGCGGCCGTTGGTGTTGCTGGCCACCGCTAGCTCGTCATCGGTATCGGCGCGGAACAGCGCCGTTTCCAGCCGCGCGCCGCTCTGCGCCTGCCATTTGCTGCCCACTTCCAGATTGCGGCTGCGGGCAGCGGAGAGGTCCAGCGCCAGGCCGCCCTGGCCATCGGCGCGGTAGCCCAGTTCGTTGAAGGTCGGGGTCTCGAAGCCGCGGCCGGCCGAGGCATACAGCCGCCACGCGTCGCTGGCGCGGAACACCACACCGGCGACCGGCGTGGTCGCCTGGTAACGGCGCGCGCCGCTGTCATCGGGATTGGTCGCGGTGATGTAGTGGTCGGCCGAGCGGAAGCGGACGGTGCTGTGGCGCACGCCCAGCAGCAGCGACCAGCGCGGTGCCCACTGCCACCAGGCCTGCGCGAACTGGTCCACGTTCTCGACCTGGTCGCGCTGGTCGCGGCGCTGGCGGCCCTTGATCCCGACCTGGTCGCCCACGAAGTTCTCATAGCCGGTCCGGTCCTGGCGCTGGCGATCCGCGTTCGCGCCCACCACCAGATCCAGCGGGCGTCCGGCCCACTCGCCATGCCATGCCCAGCGCGCATCCACGCCGCCGTAACCGCCGTCCAGGTCGATCACGCCGCCGGCATGCAGGGGATTGGCCTGCGGGCCCGGCGGGATCGCCAGGAACTGTTCCACGCTGCGCTGGCCGGCATAGCCCATGGCGCGCCAGGTATGCGCGCCCTCGGTACGGGTGAAGACCAGCCCGGCCTGGGCCTGGCGCACGGATTTGCGGGTGTTGTACTGGGTCGCCACCGCGGTGGCCTGGCGCGGGTTCTCGCGGACCTGGGCGCGGGTCAGGCCCAACGGGTCCTGCGCATCGGGCGCATCGAAGTAGTTCAGCACCAGGTCCAGCTGGCCACCGCCCACATCGGTCCCCAGGCGCGCGTTGACCGACTCGCGGCGCGCACGGCTGTGCTCGCGCCAGCCATCGGTGCTGAAGTGGTTGGCGGCCACGTTGTAGCGCACCGGGCCCTGCTGGCCACGCAGCTGGGCGCCGGTGCTCAGGGTGTTGTCACTGCCGGTATCCACGCGCAGCCGCCACGGATCGCCTTCGGCGCCGTCGGCGCTCCAGACCTGCACGACGCCGCCGGACGAATTGCCGTACAGCGCCGAGAACGGCCCGCGCAGCACCTCTACCCGCTGTGCAGAGAGCAGGCTCGCATGCGAAAGCTGGCCCTGGCCGTCGGGCATGCTCGCCGGCACGCCGTCCACCAGCACGCGCACGCCGCGCACGCCAAAGGTCGAACGTGCGCCGAAGCCGCGGATCGACAGCTGGGTGTCCTGGGCGTAGTTCTGGCGCTCGCGAGCCACTACCCCGGGAATCCCGGAGAGCGCTTCGGAAAGCTGGGCCAGCGCGCCGTTGGCGGCGTCGTCCAGCCACACGGTGGTGATCGAGGCCGGCAGATCGACATCATCGACCTGCTGTACCCGGGCGGCCTGGACCTGGACGGTCGGCAAGCGCTCGATAGGGGCATCCTGGGCAGGGGAGGTCTGGGCCTGTGCCAGATTCGGCAACAGGACGGCCGAAACCAGCGCGCAATGGCGAGCCAGCGGGGTAAGACGAAGCATGCGGGGTGGGGCCCTTGGAAATTAAGCGTTTACCCACGCCATTCTACGGAAACGGGCGTGACGACGGCCGCCACAGGGCCCGCGCGGCTTTGTTACGATGGCCCGGCTGCGGTGAATCCCGCCGCAGCCTGCAGCGCGCCATCCTCCCCCTTCCGTCATCGAATGAGTACCGCCGTGTCCTTCTTTGCAAACGTGGAACTGGTCCCGGGCGACCCGATCCTGGGCCTGACCGAGGCTTACAACGCCGACAGCCGTCCGACCAAGGTCAACCTGGGCGTGGGCATCTATTACGACGAGAGCGGCCGCATCCCGCTGCTTCGCGCCGTGAACAAGATCGAGCAGCAGCTGGCCGGTGAAGCAAAACCGCGCGGCTACCTGCCGATCGACGGCCTGCCTGCCTATACCCAGGCCACCCGCGAACTGGTCTTCGGCAAGGAGTCGCCGCTGCTGGCCGCCGGCCGCGTGGCCACCTCGCAGACGGTCGGTGGCAGCGGTGCGCTGCGCGTCGGCGCAGACCTGCTGCACAAGCTGCTGCCGCACGCCACGATCGCCATCAGCAACCCGAGCTGGGAAAACCACCGCGCAGTGTTCGGCGCGGCCGGCTTCGAGGTGGTGGATTACACCTACTTCGATGCCGCCACCCACGGCGTGGATTTCGACGGCATGCTGGCCGACCTGGCCAAGCTGCAGCCGGGCACCGTGGTGCTGCTGCACGCGTGCTGCCACAACCCCACGGGCGCCGATCTCACCGTCGCGCAGTGGAAGCAGGTGGCCGAGCTGCTGAAGGACCGCCAGCTGTTCCCGTTCATCGACATGGCCTACCAGGGCTTCGACAAGGGCATCGAAGAAGATGGCGCGGCCGTGCGCATCATCGCCGAAGCCGGCATCGACAGCTTCGTGGTCGCCAATTCGTACTCCAAGTCGTTCTCGCTGTATGGCGAGCGCGTGGGTGCGCTGTCGGTGGTGGCACCGGACGCGAACGCCGCCAAGGCCGTGCAGTCGCAGGTCAAGCGCATCATCCGCACGATCTACTCCAGCCCGTCCACCCACGGCGCCGCCCTGGTGGCCGGCGTGCTCAACAGCGTGGAGCTGCGCCAGCTGTGGGAGCAGGAACTGACCGAGATGCGCGAGCGCATCCACGCCCTGCGCCATGGCCTGGTCGACAAGCTGGCCGCCGCCGGTGCGCCGGAGTACGCCTTCATCAACCAGCAGGCCGGTATGTTCTCGTACTCGGGCCTGAGCCGCGCCCAGGTCGATCGCCTGCGCGACGAGTTCGCGATCTACGCCGTGGGCACCGGCCGCATCTGCGTGGCCGCCCTGAGCCAGCGCAACCTGGACTACGTGGCCCAGGCAGTGGCGACGGTCAGCAAGGGCTGAGCCCCACCGCCCGCAGCATGACCAACGGCCGCCCAGTGCGGCCGTTGTTCTTTAGGGCGACAATAGGCGCTTCCCCTTTGAAGGCCGCCTGATTCCATGTCCCAGACGTCGCTGACCCGCTTCCTGATCGAAGAGCAACATGCCGGCCGCATCAACGCCGATCTGCGCCAGCTGATCGCGGTGGTGGGGCGTGCCTGCACCAGCATCTCCATCGCAGTGAGCAAGGGGGCGCTGGGCGGGGTGCTCGGCGAAGCCGGCACCGGCAACGTGCAGGGCGAGGCACAGAAGAAGCTGGACGTGATCAGCAACGAGATCCTGCTCGAGGCCAACGCCTGGGGCGGCCATCTGGCGGCCTGTGCTTCCGAAGAGATGGACCACTGCCAGCCGGTGCCCGATACCTTCCCGCGCGGTGATTTCCTGCTGCTGTTCGATCCCCTCGATGGCAGCTCCAACATCGACGTGAACGTTTCGGTGGGCACCATCTTCTCCGTGCTGCGCTGCCCGCCGGGCACGCAGCAGCCCACCGATGAGAGCTTCCTGCAGCCCGGTACCGCGCAGGTCGCAGCCGGGTACTGCATCTACGGGCCGAGCACCCAGATGGTGCTCACCGTGGGCCACGGCACGCATGCCTTCACCCTGGACCGCGAGAAGGGCGAGTTCGTGCTGACCACGCCGAACATGCAGATTCCGGCGGCGACGCAGGAATTTGCGATCAACATGTCCAACCAGCGCCACTGGGAAGCGCCGATGCAGGCCTATGTGCAGGACCTGCTGGCCGGCAAGGAAGGCACGCGCGGCAAGAACTTCAACATGCGCTGGATCGCCAGCATGGTGGCCGACGTGCATCGCATCCTGACCCGCGGTGGCATCTTCATCTACCCGTGGGACAGCAAGGATCCGTCCAAGGCCGGCAAGCTGCGCCTGATGTACGAAGCCAACCCGATGGGCCTGCTGGTCGAACAGGCCGGCGGCGCCGCCACCACCGGCCGCGAGCGCATCCTGGAGATCCAGCCGGACCAGCTGCACCAGCGCGTGCCGGTGTTCCTTGGCTCGCGCGAGGAAGTCGAGCAGGCCACGCGTTACCACCGCGAGCACGACACCGCGAAGGGCTGATCGCGACACCCCGGGCGGGCCTGCGGGCCCGCGCCGGTGTCACGGCAGCGGGGTGACAGCGGCCGGCGCAGCGGTCACCATCGGGGCCAGATGCCCACGGATGACCCCATGCCTGCCGATCCCACGCTGGATTTCATCGAAGTAATCCACAACGCCATCCCCGCCGATGTGTGCGCGGCGATACAGGCCCGGATGCGCGCCAGCACGCAGGTCCAGCCCGGTGAAGTCGGCAGTGGCATATTCCCGGAACTCAAGCACAGCAAGGATCTGCGGATCAGCGGGCAACCGGAGTGGCGGCCGATCGAGACGCTGCTGCAGCAAGCGGTTTTCCGCGGTGTTTTAAGTTATCTACGCCGTTATCCACAGGCCCTGATCTCACCGCTGATGTTGCAGATCCAGGGCAGCGACGGCCAGCCGCGGCGGCTGTCGGCCGAGGATTTCGCCAGCATGGACGATGCGACGCTCTCGGATCTGGCCCGTACCTGCCTGCGGCCGGGGGCCATCAATCTGCAATGGTATGCGGCGGGCGAGGGCGGCTATCCGTACTGGCACTGCGAGCTGTACCCGCGCGATCCGGCCGGCGAAACGCTGCACCGGCATCTGCTGTGGACGCTGTACCTCAACGACGATTTCGAGGCGGGCGAAACCGAGTTCCTGTTCCAGGGCCGCAAGGTCGCCCCGCGCACGGGCAGCCTGTTGATCGCCCCGACCGCGTTCACCCACACGCATCGGGGCAACCGTCCGCAGGGCGGGGACAAGTTCATCGCGACGAGCTGGATTCTTTTCCAGAGTGCGCAGACGTTGTTTGGTGGGACGTGATCAGCGCGCCCACACCAGCAACACGGCACCGGCCACCACCACCACGGCCAACACCATCACCGTGATCAGCACAGTGCGCCCGGTGCGTTTGGCCTTGGCCTTCAGCCCGGCCAATGCGTCCAGGTCCAGATAAAGACGGTCACCGCCCGCGTCGCGGATGACGCCGTTGTCGCGGTAATACGTCAGCGCTCCATGCAGTGACGGGTCGATGCTGTCCGCCGCGATCGCGCTCTGCGCCGACAACGCCTGATGTCCGGTGAAGTGTGCGAGCAGCGCGTCGCGCTGCTGCTGCGCCGCTGCGGTGATGGCGGCGTTGATCGCGATGTTGGCCGCGTTCGACGCGGCCGAGGTGGCTGCCGATGACATGTGGTTCCCCTGGATATCCGATGTGGACGTTAGACCACCGCGGCGCGGCGCCCCGACCCGATTGTTGGGCGGACGCGCCGTAAAGTCCATCGGGGGGGGTTAGAACAGCGAGCCCTGCGGTGACTCCGCCCGCGGCGGCAGCGGCCGCAGGAACCGCGTGCAATCCAGCTTCGGCCAATGGCTGTTCTGCGCATCGAAGCCCAGCCGCTTGCGGGCCAGCTTGAAGCGGTTGGACAGCAGGTCGGCATAGACCCCCTCGCCGCGCATGCGCGTCCCGAACTGGCCGTTGTAATCCTTGCCGCCGCGCAGCTGGTTGATCGTGCTCATCACGTGCGTGGCGCGGTCGGGATGGTGGGTGTCGAGCCAGTCGCGGAACAACGGGGCCACTTCCAGCGGCAGGCGCAGCAGCACATAGCCGGCGGTGGCGGCACCGGCATCACGGGCGGCTTCGAGCACGGCTTCCAGTTCGGCATCGTTGATCCACGGGATCACCGGCGCGACCATCACCCCGACCGGGATCCCGGCGTCGCTCAGCCGGCGCATCGCGCGCAGGCGGGCGTGCGGTGCCGAGGCACGCGGCTCCAGTTTGGCCGACAGATGCGGGTCCAGCGACGTCACCGAGAAGTGCACGCTGACCAGGTTCTGTTCGGCCAGCGGCGCAAGCAGGTCGATGTCGCGCTCGACCAGCGCGTTCTTGGTGATCAGCGAGAACGGGTGCTGCGTTTCGAGCATCACCTCGATCAGCTGGCGGGTGAGTTTGAGCTTGCGCTCGATCGGCTGGTACGCGTCGGTATTGATGCCCAGCGCGATCGGCTGCGGCACGTAGCCGGGGCGCGAGAACTCCTTGCGCAGCAGCTGCGGTGCATTGGTCTTGGCGAACAGTTTGGTTTCGAAGTCCAACCCCGGCGAGAGATTGAGATACGCGTGCGAGGGCCGGGCAAAACAGTACGAGCATCCGTGTTCGCAGCCGCGGTACGGATTGACCGACTGGCTGAAGCCTACGTCCGGCGATTTGTTGCGGCTGATGATGCTGCGTGCGGTCTCCGCCCGGACCTCGGTGCGCAGCCGTGGCGCGAGAAACTCCTCGCTCTCCTCGGCGTCCCAGCCATCGTGCACGGCTTCGCTGACAGTGACCTCGAAACGGCCCGCCAGGTGTGTGCTGGAACCTCGGCCTTTGATCGCGATACCCATTGCTTCAGGCTATCGCCGAGATGTCTCAGTGGCTGCGACGGCAGCGTCGGAAAGCATGCGCGGTAACCCTTCAATCGGGGTTAGTAGTATTGCTAACCACAGCCCTGTGTCAACCCGCAAACCCTTGCAGGCCATGGGTTCTAAACGAAATCGGCGGAACTGGTCCCCATACTTGTCCACAGGCCAGAACCGGACAGCGCCGCGGGTCCGAAAGCGGCCATGGGGCCGCCACTAAGGAGCCAATTGCGCCAGGTAGCCCTTCACGGTGGCCTCCAGCCCGGCATACAGGGCCTCGCTGATCAGCGCGTGGCCGATGGAGACTTCCAGCACGTCCGGGACCGCCGCCAGGAAGGCGCGCAGGTTCGCCTGCGAGAGATCATGCCCGGCGTTGACCCCGAGACCTGCCGCCTGGGCGCGGCGCGCCGCATCGGCGAACACCGCCAGCGTGGCCGAGGCATCTCCGGCGGCATGGGCTTCGGCGTACGGGCCGGTGTAGAGCTCCACGCGGTCAGCACCGATCGCGGCGGCCTGGGCGATGTCCGGATTGCCGGCATCGACGAAGAGGCTGACCCGGCAGCCATGGGCTTTCAGTTCGGCGATCAGCGGCCGCAGCCGCTCCCCGTCGCGGGCGAAGTCGAACCCGTGGTCGGAGGTGAGCTGGCCGTCGCCATCGGGCACCAGGGTGGCCTGGGCGGGACGGGTCTGCGCGCACAGCGGCAGCAGCCCGGGGTAGCCCTCGCGCGGCGGCGCGAACGGGTTGCCTTCGATGTTGAACTCGACGCCCTGCGCGCGCGTCAGCGCCGACAGCGCCAGCACGTCCTCGGCGTGGATGTGGCGGCGGTCCGGGCGCGGGTGCACGGTGATGCCGTGCGCGCCGGCGGCCAGGCACGCGCGCGCGGCCTGCAGCACGTCCGGGTCGGTGCCGCCGCGCGAGTTGCGCAGCACCGCGATCTTGTTCACGTTGACGCTGAGTTGGGTCATGGCACTACAGGGGGTCGGATTCGCCCTGTGCCGCCGGGGTGCGCGCCTGTTCGGCAAGCTCCCGCAACCGGCGCAGTTCAGTGGGGTCGGTGATGGCGTGGGTATCGCGCTGCAGATCGCCGAAACGCGCCACATACAGGCCGCGCACCCACGCCAGCAGGAACACCAGGGTACCCAGCAGGGACAGGGCCATCAGCCCCATGCTCGGCGTTTTCAGCGCCAGGGCGAAACAGCCCAGCGCAAGCAACAGGAACAGCCAGTACATGCAGCACTCCTCCCCGGTGAAGGGCGCCAGTGTAGCGCCGCCCCGCCCGTGTGTTCCACGTGGCCGGTGCCCCTACAGCAGCGGCGAGGCGAGCCGCGCGAAGGCTTCCGGCACCAGGTGCCGCCACAGGGCGCGGTTGCGGTCGTTGCGCACCGGCGTGGCGGCGGCGAACTCGCCCTCCAGGATCTGCGCCAGCGCGGTGATCCGGTCGCTGTCGGTGAACATCATCGAGAGCTCGAAATTCAGCCGGAAACTGCGGTGGTCGAAGTTCGCGCTGCCCACGATGCAGACATCGTCATCGGCGATGAAGGCCTTGGTGTGCAGCATCCGCGGGCCGTATTCGTAGATCTTCACCCCGGCCTGCAGCAACTCGTCGAAGTACGAACGCGCCGCCTGGGTGACGAACCAGGAGTCGCTCATCTTCGGTACCAGCAGGCGCACATCCAGCCCGCCCAGCGCAGCGGAGGTCAGTGCCATGCGGGCCGCTTCGCCGGGCACGAAGTAGGGCGTCACCAGCCACACGCGCTGGCGTGCTTCGTGGATCGCCGCCACGTGCAGGCGGTGGATGGTTTCCCAGGACGAATCCGGGCCGGAAATCAGCACCTGTGCGTTGATCGGACCGTCGCTGCGATTGGCCATGTCTTCAGGCCACAGCTCGGCGATGTTGAAGCGCCCCGGCTCCTGCCCGGTCGCGTAGATCCAGTCCTCGATGAAGACCAGCTGCAGGCTGCGCACGACATGGCCGCGCAGGCGCATGTGCAGATCGCGGTAGGCATCGGGGCGACGGCTCTCGTCTTCCTCGTCGGTGATGTTGATCCCGCCGGTGAAGGCTTCGCGGCCATCGATGACGACCAGCTTGCGGTGGGTGCGCAGGTTGAGCCAGGGCCGCTTGAACGGCTTGAGCAGCTGCCGCGGATGGAACCAGACCACCTCGGCACCGGCATCCAGCAACGGCTGCAGGAAGCGCTTGCGGATGCCTGCCGCGCCCACCGCATCGAGCAGCAGGCGTACCCGCACCCCGGCTGCGGCGCGCTCGACCAGCGCGTCGCGCAGGGCGGTGCCGGCATGATCCGGATTGAAGATGTAGTACTCCAGGTGCACATGGTCGCGCGCCTTGGCCACGGCGGCCAGCAGGGTCCGATACGTGGTCGCACCATCGACCAGCCACTCCAGTTCCGTCGCTGAACTCGGTGCCAGCCCGGTCGTGGCCTGCGCGATCTTGGCCAGCTCGGTGCAGTCCGCATCCGGCGGACAGACGCTGCTGTAGTGCTCCATGCCCGAGCGCGAGCGGCCGCGGCGCAGGCGTTGCCGCTTCACTTTCTGCGGGCCGAGCAGGTAGTAGATGAACAGCCCCAGGTAGGGCAGGGCGGCCAGCGACAGGATCCAGCTCAGCGTGGCCACCGGCTCGCGCTTCTGCAGCATGATCCAGCCGGTGAGCCAGAGCAGGTAGAGGATATAGGCCACCACCATCAAGGGACGGAGGTGGGGAACGGCATCGAGCCAGTCGCCGAGGGCGAAGAGGGTTGCGGGCATCGGCGGATGATAGCGGGCGGGGCGCGGTTGCAGCGTAGCGATCGCATCGCCGGCGCCGGATGCACAAAAAAAAACGCCCCTGTCTCCAGGGGCGTTTTCCAGTCGCGTCATGACTGCGTCTTGCGTATTACTGCTGAACGAAGCCGATCTTCTTCATCTGGGCGTTCTTCGCGGCGGCCAACACCTTGGCCATCACGTCGTACTCCGAGTCCGGGCTGGCATCGATCCGCAGTTCCGGCTGGTTGGTCGGATCGCGCTGCACTTCCTGCTCCATGCGCTGCTGCAGCTCATCCACCGAGACCGGGCTGTTGTTCCAGGACACCTGGTTGCTGGCGTCCACCTTCAGCTCGATCGGCGGCGGCGGCTCAACCGTCACCGGTGGTGGGTTGAGAACACGCTGCGGCAGGTCAACGGCGATCGGGTAGGTCATGATCGGCGCGGTGACGATGAAGATGATCAGCAGCACCAGCATCACGTCCACGAGGGGCGTGACGTTGATGTCGGCCATGGGGCCTTTGTTACCACCAGTACTGAACGCCATGGCTTACTGCCCCTTTACTTTGGTGGCGACGAAGCCGACGTCGAGCATGCCCTGCTCCTGCGCGACCTTGGTCAGCTCGTTGATGACGCGCATCTTGGTCGTGCGGTCACCACGCAGGTTCAGCGGCGGCTGCGGGGTCTGCTGGGCGGCGGTCGCCAAGCGGGACTCGAGCGTCTGCTTGTCGATTTCCTCGTCGTTCCAGTAGATCGAGCCGTCTTCCTGAACCGCCAGGGTGATCGGGCTGGACCGCTTTTCAGCGTCCTCCGGATTCTGCACCAGGTTGGCTTCAGGCAGATCCACCTTGACCTTGTGGGACATCAGGGGCGCCGTGATGATGAAGATGATCAGCAGCACCAGCATCACGTCCACGAGGGGCGTAACGTTGAT